>Ga0172379_10000612_pt1 | contig 87078 bp, 70 predicted proteins | sample GrowelOW334metaG_FD_119756 | JGI IMG/M metagenome (GOLD analysis project Ga0172379, IMG submission 119756) | Groundwater microbial communities from an aquifer near a municipal landfill in Southern Ontario, Canada - Groundwater well OW334 metaG | ecosystem: Environmental > Aquatic > Deep... | reverse complement strand
GTGAAAATAGCTACAAAAATGGCCAGAGCCGTTTGCAATTAACCGGAATAGATAGCTCTAAAATCAATTGGTTTGATTACGGAATACTACCAGACTAGCAACACTATATAATACGCTTACATTAATAATACGATAAGTTGATACGAATACTATGCCCATATCTGCCAGCCTCGCCGTACAGCTCAGCTAGGCGGGGGCAAGACGAATTAAATTCGAATACTACTAATTGGTGTTGTTATGAGTTATGAGTTATGAGTTATGAGTTATGAGTTATGAGTTATGAGTTATGAGTTATGACCTTGGGATTTCCAGTCAGATACTTCTTCCACTTCAATTCCTCCGGCAAGTATTCTTGAGTCTCCTGATAATTATGATCAGGACTGTATTGATAACCAGTACCATAGTCCAGCTCCTTCATCAGACTAGTTGGAGCATTGCGCAGATGCAATGGCACTCCGATGTGACTAGTAGCCTTGGCATCTTGAGAGGCTTGACCGTAAGCTGTGTAGAGTTCATTGGACTTAACACACTTGGCCAGATAGACGACGCATTGAGCTAAGTGGACACTACATTCCGGCATGCCCAGGAAATGAACGGCCTGATAGACGGCCACCGCCTGCTCCAGGGCGCGCGAATTAGCCAAACCGATATCTTCGCTGGCGAATCGCACCAAACGACGAGCCACATAGAGTGGATCTTCACCGCCCTCCAACATGCGAGCTAACCAGTACAAGGAAGCATCGGCATTGGAACCTCGCAGAGACTTGTGCAGTGCAGAAATAATATTGTAATGCTCTTCGCCGTTCTGATCATAGACCAGAGCCCGTTGAGCCGCTTCCTGAATCAAATCACGATTCAAGTCAGTACCCATTAGACTAGCTGACTCCAAGATGTTTAGCGCACAGCGTGCATCCCCTCCTGCCAAGTCGGCGATGATGCCGGCATTATCAGCGCTCAAATTTATTTTCAGATTGCCCAGACCTCGCTCCTGATCCTGCGCTGCCTGCATAATTAAATTCACTAAAGTCTGATGAGGAATAGTCTTCAGCACCAGGACTCGGCAACGAGACAGGAGCGCCGAGCGAATTTCGAAGCTAGGATTCTCGGTGGTGGCTCCGATTAAGATAATAGTGCCATTCTCAATATGAGGTAAGAGAGCGTCTTGTTGCGCTTTGTTCCAACGATGTATTTCGTCGATGAAGAGAATGGTGCGTTGGCTCAAGAGTTGATTGGAGCGTGCCTTGTCAATAACATGACGCAAATCTTTGACGCCTTCAGTGACAGCGCTGAAACGCACAAAATCAGCCGTCAACATTTTGGCGATTATCAAGGCGAGGGTCGTCTTACCAGTTCCGGGCGGACCCCAAAAGATGAGCGATGGCAACTCGCCTCGCTCTAGAGCCTTAGTTAGAAATTTGCCCTCGCCGACTATCTGTTCCTGACCAACGAACTCGGACAGAGTACGCGGACGGAAGCGATCGGCTAAAGGCGCATGTTTTGAAACCATATAATAGGTGATTATGCTACGAATACTACGAACCCAACTAACCCGCCCGAACGACTGAGATCGTTCAGTCGGGCGGGTCTACGAATATTACTACAAAAATTCGCATGTGCCCCTTATGTAGTGGGGCCGAGCGAAGCGAGTAACAGCGAATACTACTAATTGATGATGTTATGAGTTATGAGTTATGAGTTATGAGTTATGAGTTATGAGTTATGAGTTTAAGCTTAGCCTAACTAATTTAATTCTGCCAGTCTGACCTGAGACTATAGTAACCTGATTCTGAGAAATATCAAATTCCTGAGCCAAAAACTTGACCAGAGCCTGATTTGCCTTACCAGCCTCAGGTACCGCCCTGAGAGCTATCTTTAGGCTATTATCAGACAAAAAGCCCTTCAATTCGGTCTTGGTAGCGTTAGGACGCACTCTGACGGTCAGGGTGACAGTTTTGGCCTTATTTAAAGCCTTTTTTAGTGTTTCGATTGACATTGCCATTATTATATGATTTATTAACAAACGGTTCTTTGGAAAAAATTTTAATAACACTATAGGAGAAGAGATGAAGATTTTCTTAAATCAAGCTCGCAAAGATCAATTCTACGATTGCGAGTCGAAAATTTTACTAGCCCTACAAGAATTGGAACAAGTCCATCTAAACAAGAGTCTCTATTCGAATTCCAGTATCAAGCTGTACTATGATATTTATGTTTCTCAGATTATGAGTAGCCTTAAGTTGTATAGTTCATGTTGCGCAGTCTGGTTAGAATTACCAGCCTTCGAATTAGCCGGATCAACTAAGAACGAAGCAGACTTTGATAGAACGCTGACTGAGAACGCCCTAGCCATCTATACTCAATTACAAACACTACGCGACAACATAATTGAGAGCTCAGATGAAATTTCTGAAGATGATGTCCGATTTAATTTTCAACAGCCTCTAACTGCGGTCATTAAACTATTTAATGAGTACAAACGAGGCTACGCTGATTGGGTTGATTCTCTCGATGCAGAGCCCGGACTGAATCCTGACAGCGAAGATAGGATCTTACAAAATCTTCATACGAAGATTAATGAAAGCTCCTTAGAATAATTGTCTCATACTAACTCCACTATAACCCGTCTATCAATAACGATAGCGGGTTTTTTAATATTTAACAACTTCATTTTAATTACCTTTTATTTCCCTCTCCTTTTCAAGGAGAGGGATTAAGGGTGAGGTTATATAAATATTTGTCTAATGGCAGGATGTTGTATAGCTACCAAAAAAAACGAGATCCCCGATCGAGTCGGGGATAAATTTATACAATTTATTTTAATTAACACTAAAGACCATGGCATTGGGTATATCGCGCCCGGGGCCTAACATATATTCATGATTATAAATAGTAGCTGCTGAGCCTCCCCCATCCAAGTTGAGCGCATAGTCCAGTCCCAGCGCCTGCAAGACTTCGGTCTGCTCAGGTAGAGTGGCACTGTAAACAGTCACTAGCCAGACCTCGCCTTTGGAATTATTGGCCTTGAAGCCGAGCGCATTCATAGTACTGCGATTGGTCTTCTGCTTAGCGTCCAGGGCCCAGTCAATCAGCTGATTGAGATTGTTTTCAATCAACTTAGGTAGATTGCCCAGAGCCGCTTTCAGGACGCCGGCCTGTTCATTTTGTTTGATCAGGATGCCACTATCGGTAAAGGTAGCTCCCTTGCTGAAATCACGACTGTCACGGAAATAATAGAAACGGTTGAATTGGTCAAAGGCGACGATGGGGCCAGTGGTCCAGTATTTCAATTGCTGACGGTTGATAAAGACATTTGACTTCTGATCATAGACCGGGAAGAAATAGTAATTCTTCTTGGACGCGCTGGTGTCGAAATAACTGCCGTTGATGCCGGCGAAACCCTTGACGCTCTCGACATAGCTGGCTAGATTCTTGGCTGGACACTTGCCTGGGCAATCAGCCTTGGAGGCAGCCAGGGAATAAATCTTCAGAGCGGGATTGGCTAAATCAATTTTAATGACATCCACTTGAAATTTACGATTATAACTCAGATTGACGGTCTGACGAGCATAAGAACTGAAGCCATCAATAGATTCGTTCATACCCGGTTTATGAATCTTGGCGAAATCTGAGAAGGTCATGACTTGGGCCTGACGCGCTATCGTCAACTTGGCTAGAAAAGGTGTGGAGATATCCAGCAGAGCCTTATCACGTTGACTCAGATACCACAGCGAACCATCGAGTTTGGTCAGGATCTTACCGCTGGCTTTCTGCGCCAGAGCTGAAGTAGAAGAAGCGGAGATCCGGATAAAATCCGCATCGCTAATCGGCTCCCCCAGATTGCGTAGCTGAACAAAAGAGGTCCAAGGTGTGCCCAGGAGGACTTTGCGGGCATCGCTTGGTCGAACATACCAGGCCTGACCGTCAATTGGGTTGATTACGAAACGCCCCTTGTACGCATCGGCAAAAGCAGCGCTAGAAGCGCTGGGAAATATCAAAATAATTGTTATAACAAGAAGCAGGTATTTCATATATTTAACACACAACTCATAACTCATAACTCATAACATGGCACTCAAAACATGATTACTCGTCTCCTTCTAAATGAGGAGATAATCCTCCCCTTGATAAGGGGAGGTACCCAAGCCTCGCCGAAGACGGCGAGTCGAGGCGGGCGAAGGGTGGAGGGGTCTTTAAAAAAATCCTAATTTATATCTCTAGGCGATTCCAGCTGCCGCCTCATCCATAATGACTGTTAAATCATGATGAGTTTGCAGAACGCTAGCAGGCACCGCCTCAGTCACTTCGCCATAGAGAGCCTGTTTCATTATCTCTGCCTTACTGGCGCCACTGGCCAAGAGGATAATACTGCGCGCTTTCATCATGGTGCCAATACCCATGGTCAGCGCTTGTTTCGGCACTTCCTTAAGTTCGATTAATATTTCCTGATTAACATCGCGAGTGTTATCCTTAAGATCGACGACGGTGGTGCGACCGGTGAAGCTGGAGCCAGGTTCATTGAAGCCGATATGGCCATTATGACCGATGCCAGCAATCAGCAAATCCAAGCCATTCAAATCATCAATATTGCGTTCATAATTGGCGCACTCGTCCATCAGATTATCACTATCGCCGTCCAGAAAATAAATATTCTCAGCTCTGATATTAACCTGATCAAACAGACGCTGTTTCATATAAGTATAATAACTGTCAGTGTGATCTCTGGGCAAGCCGACATAGGCGTCGATGTTAAAGGTGCTGACATCATTGAAACTAAGCTGATTGGCGTGAAAAAATTCCACCAGCTTGGCATACATGCCTTCGGGTGTGTGTCCGGTCGGCAGACCTAAGACGCTATTGGGCTTGGCCTTGATTTGTCTAGCGACCAGGTTGGCAGCTAGCGCCGAAATAGCTGAATAATCTTTGACTATTAATATCTCCATACATTAAATAATGCGAATGACACGAATTATATTCGAATACCGCGAAATTAAAACTCGAAAGATGCGAACAGACTACTAATCTACAAATAAATTATTTTATCTATCAGCCCAGTATTTAAGATTTGTAAATTTGTAGCCGATATGTAGATATGTATTATTAAAATAATAACACTACTACCGAGCTCTTGCAAGCAGAAGAGCAACTTGTTATAATTTAATCATGAAGAATTTGAAGTTAGCATCGGGACGAACCGCTCTGGTAATCGTGGCGCATCCGGATGACGAGACAATCTGGTCTGGAGGGACAATTTCAAAATACCACCAAGTCCGTTGGACTATTTTAGTATTGTGTCGCGCTAGTGACCCCGATCGCGCTCCGAAATTTCAGCGCGTGGCCAAACATTTTCAAGCAGAAGGTATCATTGCTGATTTAGAAGACGAGGGGCTTCTTAATATCAAGCAAAGTATTAAACCGATTAAAATGATTATCAAGGAGCGGCTAGCCGGACGCTCTTTTGATTATTGTTTTACTCACGGTGCTAACGGCGAATACGGTCACGAACGGCACCGGAGCGTCCATCTGGCAGTCAAACAAATGTTTGAGGTTGGGCAACTGCCAAGCAAGGAATTGTGGAATTTCAATTATAAAAAAATTACTAAGTTTAAATTAGCGCCCAAGCTTAATAGCGACTTAATCGTCAAATTGACCAAGGCCGAGTACAGTGCCAAAGTAGCGGTTATGAGCGAGCTCTACGGCTTCGACCCGCGAGGCATTGATGCTGGGTTTTGTACTAATCCAGAGGCATTTAAAAAAATAAAATAATTTAATCCTTTATGAAAATTGCCGTCTTACACGCTTACCCACCGGAACCGGATGGATTGAGCATACAAGGAAATTTACTTTATCACGGGCTCCGAGAATTGGGAGCTGAATTAGATGTGGAAGTGATGCCATCGCATTATCATCCCTCATTTGAGAAACAGTGGGTGCTGGAAGCCTTCGCGCCCGACATCGCCATCGGCATTGGCTCTTGGTCCTATGCCCCTAACATCGTCTTCTCACCTCAGCGCAAGGGCATCCTACCAATTCCTTGGTTCGTCGCTAATGGCTGGGTAGCTAATTACCACAAGGAATTGTCAGAATTACCATTAGTGTTCACCACCAGCGAATGGGTTAAGGATACTTTCAAACGAGATGGAGTCGATGTCACTAATTATCACACTTTGAAGATTGGTTATCACCCTGATGAAATCCATCCCATCGATCAGCAAAGTCCAGAGATTCAAAAATTGCGAGCCATGCTCGGAGTCCATCCCCACGAGAAGATGATACTGACTGCTGGTGGTGATGTCACTTCCAAAGGCGCTCAGGAGATGCTTCGAGCCTTAGCGGAAATTGATAAGGAGTTCAAAGATTGGAAATATGTCATGAAGGATAGTGGTAGCGAATGCGCCGGAGAACACAACGAACACGAAGAGAGATTGATTGATGAGCTTAATTTGGACCGAGGCAAGATAATTCGTCTGCAAGGCATGTACTCACATGGCTTCATGAGTCAACTCTTGGCCGCTTGCGACATCTACGCCGCTCCCAGTCGCCTGGAAGGCTTCGGTATGATTCAGATGGAGGCAGAGGTCTGTGGCAAGCCGGTCATCTCCATCAATGTCGGTGGCCCAGTGGATACCATTGTCCACGGTCAGACTGGTTTCTTGGCCGAGGTCGGCGAGACAGTGGAATTGAAAGAGGAATGGGCTTATGACCATATGGGTTTCGACGCCGATCACAAAATCGTCTTCGACAAGCCTAAGGTCTTCGCCTATCGCGCTTCTATCTCTGACTTGGTTAATTACACCGGCCAACTCCTGACCGACGACAATCTCCGTCTGGAAATGGGTCGCAACGCCCGTGAACATACTAAGGATAAATATCATTATCACGCTGTGACTAGGGAGTGTATGAAATTGATTAGGCAACACATTCACTAAGCACCAAATCCTAATTAACAATTCACAAAAAAATAACAAATTACAATCACTAAAACACGCTTGGTAGTACCGGCGTGTTTTTATGTATTTCCCTCTCCTTTCCAAGGAGAGGGTTGGGTGAGGTAATTACCTAATACTAAGCTTTTTGGTACAAAAAAAGCGTTATGTCGGTTAGGACATAACGCCTTGGATTGCAAATTGTTCGCAATCTCAGGATAAACTGGATTAAGATAAAATTCAGGTCGCTAATTTAGCAATTTCTTTCTCATCTCATCCAGTAAACTTAAGGGCTTTTAGCAATTTTGTAGTCATTATTCTGATAATTTGTCATTCGCTATCAACCCTCTAATCTTTTCTAAAACTCCCAAGCCAAGGTACTCGATATGTCGCTAAGAGCATGTATCAATTCACCCTGACCTGGAAATTAATTAAGCAACTTCAGATTCGGCGACAGTTTTTTGACCGCCTTCCAATTCCCACCAGACTTTGTAAAGATGCTCTACAAATCTAGTTAGTGTCCGCCAAGTGGCCATCTTGTGAATGTGACCGTCGGTGTAGAGCTTCTTGCCCTTGTCATTAGTAACCACTTCGGGATGAATCTGACGCAAGCGGACTTTTGCCGCACGTAGTTCAATGCCCCATTCACTATTAGGCCTGCGGTTAAATTGGTCGCCAATGAGATAGAGAGCCTGTCTAGCATCATTATGCCAGTTAGCCACCTCGCCATTACGACGACGCACAAATCTACCATCAGGCAAGACATGAACGCCACAGAATTTAACCAACTTAGCCTTCTTACTAAAGCGCCTGACATCAATGATAGCGCTGATTAATCTCGCAGCGATCATAGGACCAACTCCAGTAATAGGCTCGAAGATTTTCTGATAAATCGGCACTTGCTTAATACATTTTATCAACTCTTTCTCGCGGTCATTTTCTTCAGCGGCTAGTGCTAACAATACTCTATCATTGGTCTTCCGAAGATCAAACTGCGCTTCAATTGAGCCCTCAAAATTGGAACCGAACTTTTGACGAAGGACCTGACCAGTAAGACGTTGTTGTAGTCGTGCTTCAGCTCCGATACGCGCCTTCATCGCCTCAATACGAGCCCGATAGCACTCTCTTAATTCGATGACCGCTAAGTCACGGGGCTCAATGCTGTAGAATAATTCAGGTTGCTCGAGTAATAACTTTGCTAAGTTACGAGCCTCTTCCTTGACATCTCTGTCAACAGGAAGACTAAACGGTGGTATACGTAAAATAGTAGCGTCTACCAACTTGGCTTGTCTAGCCAAGGCATAGGCGAGATTATCACCAGAACCACCGAGCACCATAGCGACTTGATCGCCGGTCTGGAGTCCTTGATAAGCAGATGGGACATCACTAGCAATATACCAGTCTTTACCCACTTGCTTCAAAAGCTCAGTATCTAAACCAACCGTCTCACTAACCTTTTTCCATTTAACATAAAACAGAACAGCGTTGTCTAGATCAGACTTGGAAGCTACTTTACGATAACTGAGCGGATACTGACCTCTCAACCAATAAAACTCATCTGTTTCGGTCGCCAAGCTAAGCTTGGACCAACGGTCACCATCAAGAATGGCGACGCTAGTGGGGAGAGCTTCGCCCTCCTTGCTAAATTTCACTCGATGCTGAATACCAATAGTTCTCATTAAGAAACTCCTATAATAAAAAATGGAAAAGATTAAATTTAAATTGTTAAGTTACGATAAAAAGTGGAGTGGTAAAGGTACCCGGCTTATCATTCATAAAAATACTATAATTTTCACCTTTACCAGCTCCTGATTAGAGAAGCTAAAATTTTAGCTGCTCTAATAAGGAGGGAAAGCTGAGCTGATTTATCATCAAATCAGCCTTCCCGGGGTCAGTCAAGGCATAACGATATTCACTATTAAAGTAAAGTTATGATCGCTTCGACTGGAAAATTTGGGGTAAGATTGGATATTGAATTGCTCTCTCATATAAGAATGTAAGATATCATCCGTATTTACCCCGCTAATTGAGACCGCACAACTAATTGTGTCTGAGAAGACATTTGACATCGTCTCCTTCTACTGTTCAGGAGAAGGAACAAGGATGAGGTAATAAATAGATGATTGAGAGTTTGACTAACTTCAACCTCACCCAACCCTCTCCTGTCTAGGAGAGGGAAATTCTACCAGACACACTTATTTTGACAGTCCCCGCAAATTGGCCAAGTTAGCAGGTTCATTATCACTAAATATTTAGTAAATAAAGTATCGCTAGTCTTGGCTTAATAATTAGCTGGCTTGGAGCACATCATAAATCTCTTATAAAAGCAAAACAATCTTCGCTCAAACCAGCTTGATAAAAAGAACAGGGAGATTAGCAGATTTGTAATCGCTAAAAAGCAAGATTTAGATCGCTAATCTCCTGCTTGTTACAGATGACCAATACATGATCAGCTCTAATAAGGAGGGAAAGCTGAGATGATTTGATAATCAATCAGCCTTCCCTAGTCAGTCAAAGTAATATGAAGGTCGCTATTAAAGCATAAGCCTCCTCACTTTGACTGGAAAATTTGGGGTAAAATTGGATAAATGTGCTGTCGCTCATATTAAGCATGTAACTTATCATCCTCAAATTACCCCGCAAATTGGCCAAGATAGCATTCAGAATTGCGCTAAATATTTAGCAATCTCCTTTTCGCTATACTTGGCTTAATAATTAGCTGGTTTGGAGTATGTTAGCCATCGCTTATAAAAGCAATTCTAATCTCGCTCAAACCAGCTTGATAAAAAGAACAAGGAGATTAGCAATTTCTGGCTCGCCCATAAGCATAATCTGTATCGCTAATCTCCTGCTTGTTACAGATGACCAATACTTGATCAGCTCTAATAAGGAGGGAAAGCTGAGTTGATTGTGTAATCAAATCAGCCTTCCCGGGGTCAGTCAAAGCACTTTCCTCGTCGCTAAAAAGCATGATAGACCCCGCTTTGACTGGAAAATTTGGGGTAAAGATTGGATATGATATCGCTCGCTCATGTTGAGCACTTATACAAACATCCGCATTTACCCCGCAAATTGGCCAAGATAGCATCATGAACATCGCTAATAATTAGCAGGTTTCAATTCGCTATCTTGGCTTAATAATTAGCTGGCTTGGAGCACATCATAAATCGCTTATAAAAGCAAAACAATCTTCGCTCAAACCAGCTTTGTTTAAAAAATAAACAATATATAATTATATCACACTTATTGATTATTGTCAATGGTTCGACAAGCTAGTTCGACATGCTCACTACGGGTCACCACAAGCATTACTTAGTTTATTGCTTTAATTTTAGCCAATTAAAAAAACTCTCCCTCCTAAACAGGAGAGGGAGACTATACTGAAAACCACCCCGACCCGATTGATATCGGGTCACCCCTCCTTATTAAGGAGGGGATAAACGCAATTATTGAAGGGAAATTGTGGAGGAAAATGAGAGGGAGAACAAAATGGAATTAGAAAAATAGTGCTTTCTTTTGCTTGAGACAATGATAGGCATAGAGATAAGTGCCGGCACTCCAAGCCTGATACGGCTCACCTTCTGCCGTGCCAGTTTGCCCATCCAACCACTCATTGAAACCGTGGCCATTTAATTGTTCCAGATTACCCTTGGCTAAGAGCGCTAACTCTGACTCGGCCTTGTCGTATTGTTTCATCTTGACTAAAGCGGAGATGTAGAAACCACCGACGAAGGGCCAGACACCACCATTGAGATAATGATAAGGCTCGCGAGCGTCGCAATTGTCGAAATAGTCATGCCAGGCCGGATCACCTTTTCGAAGTACTGGATCAATCACTCGACAAGGATAGGGACGATTAATCTTCTTCTTATCAATATGAGTTAAAATCTTCTTGGCAATCTCCGGACTAGCCAGTCCCGTCAAGACAGCTAGCAAGTTACCAGAAGTATCAAACCATTCTTCGTGTTCGCGCTTGTCATCATGATTCTTCCAAGCCCAAGGCCAATAATAACCTAGCTTCGGATCATAGAGGGAGACATATTTCTGCACTTCACCATTAACCACCCGCTTCAAATGACGGGCTTGGCGTGATTTGCCAATCAAGTTGAGAACACCGTAATACAGGGCCTGAGTATTGATCGTATAACCGTATTTGTGTGGGAAAGCGTCCATCCAATCCATAGTCGGTTGTTGCGCCAAGAGTCTGACTTCATCCGGATCCTGGTAAGCCAGCCAGACCATCGCTAGCGCTAATTGACGCTGATGCTTGTCGTAGAATTCTTTGTCATCGAAGACTGAGCAATAGATCAGCAGGCCAGTCACGAACCAGAGACTGGAGTCTATACTGTTGAAAGTGACATCGCTCTTGCGATCCAGATTGTAGGAACCAACACAATTAGGAATCTGACCTAGATAACTCTGATTGCGAGCCAGGAGCTCAATACTTTTCTTAATCGTTGTCTTATATCTATCCCCCTCCAGGACGGCACCCATCGTGGTAGTCATAGAGTCACGCGACCAGGTCGCTTCGTAACCACCTTTCAAACCACTAGCATAGAAGCCACTTGGTTTGGCGCAGGCGTCCAGCACTTTGAGAGACTCTTGATAAGCTTGTTCGATAATGGGAATGTTTTTTTTCATATAATTTTATTAATGCGAATAGGCTGATACGAATGCTACGAATTAAATGCGAATACTACTGCTACCAATGACTACGAATACTACGAAAGTCACTACGAATACTACTAATTGGTAGATGCTATAAGTTATAAGTTACCCTCCTCCACTTCGTTGCGGGCGGGCAGGCGTGATATGTGTTTTTTAAATTATTAAATTTTTAAATTAATCTAATTCGTGATTTAATCCAAGTTCGCTTTCTGTCCGACATGACTGTGTTCATTGAAAATGGTTACCATCATTTCTTTCTTATCACGATAGACGCCCTCAATAGCCAGACGAGCTAGGAAATAGGAAATGGTGGATTCGGCGCCTTGATTGAAATTAATAGAATGCTTACCGAGTCCATCATAGCAACCGCCAGTAGCTTCATCATAAATCATCTGGTTCAAGTGATTACGACCCAAGAACCAACCGAAGGCTAGCTTAGCCTCATTGGCATATTGTTTCTTACCAGTAATTCTAAAGGCTTCCACCAGTGCCTCAACTGCGCTAGCAGCATCCTCTGGCTGTTGATCGAAATAGGCTCTCTTGCCATTACGGAAATACCAACCGTCTTGACCGATAGCATTGTAATGTTCTCGATCAAAGGAAATCTTGGTCAGAAATCCTAACGACGCTTCGGCCACTTGTAAATATTCAGGCACTTTCAAAATCTCATAGGCTCGTAGCAAGCCTTCGGGAATCTTGTAATTAGAATAGGTCAGAATGTCATCAAACCAGAGCCAGTCAGTCACCTTATCCTGATTAACCTCGCCTTGTTCACGATATTTGGACAATAGCTTATCAGATAAATTCTGGAGCAGTTGGGTTGACTTGAGCTTCATGGACTCGTCGCCGATTTTATCAAAATAGTAGTAAGCCTCGGATAGACCCAATAAAGCGAAGGCAACCGCTCGAGAAAATTTCAAATTAGTTATTTCTGGCAATGACTTTTTGAAACATTTGACCGCCTTAATCACTAATTCTGTTGGCAATTTAGCGCTCCTCATCATCACGCCTAGACTCCAGATGGCACGACCAAATGAATCCTCACTCTCGGGCAACTCATTATTCACGGTTCTATTGTGATTAATGAAATCATTGAAATGGCCGGTCTTGGTCTGTGAGAATTGCAAGTAATTAAAGTAAGTATTAATTAATTTCAGCAGGCTGGGCCCCGGTCGTTGATCATAACGCCTGACACTGCCCAACAAGGCGCGGACATTATCATCCAAACAATAGCCGGAGTGATTGTCGGGCTTGGTGTGGGTGGCGAATTGAATCATACCGAAATCATCGGTGAGAGTTTTGAAATGACTGAGATTGATGGCTGGTAGCTTGTCCAATTCTCGAGGAGCGATCTTAGCAAATTGATTGAAGAATTGAAAATAAGCCAAGGCCACATTCTGCCAAGTCATATGACGGGAATAATAGTAAGCGTCTTTCTTCATCTCTTTGGCCATTTTGGGGTCATCTAATATTTCCAATAGCGCCTTCTCAATCGGCTCAGACTTAGCGAAATCCACTAAGCGACCTCGACTGGGCGCGATAGTATCCTTGGCATACTGATTGGCGGTTGCCACGATAGGACAAGCACAAGAGAAGGCATAGGAAATGGTACCGCTAACGGCCTGTCGGGGATTGAGGGTTGGAGAAATATAAATGTCGGTCGCTTTGAGAAAATCTATCAACTCATCCAGATCTAGATATTTATTATAAAATTTAACATGATTATCCAATTTTAATTTACTGACCAACTTGATTAATTTGTTACGGTAACGCTCCCCTTCGTGCTTAACTACCACCGGATGAGTCGCACCCAAGATGAGATACATCACTTCTGGATATTTCTCCACCACTTTAGGCAAGGCTTGAATGGCGTGTTCCAAACCCTTGTCAGAATTTAACATGCCGAAAGTGGATAGTATTGTATGACCCGATAGACTCAATTTCGCCTTGGCTCGATGCTTGGAGGGATAAGGCACATGATGCACCCCATGCGGGATGATGGAGATGGGCTTTTTGGAATCAATCTGATAACTTTTCTTCAGCAACTTGGCTGAATGTCTGGTCATGACAACCACGCCGGAGGCCTTAGCCACTATATCTTGAGTGATTTTTTTTAATTTCTTATCTGGGCGAGGCAAGACGGTGTGAAAGGTAACTACTATCGGTTTCTGCACCAATTCCAAAAAAGGCAAAATATAATTGCCCCAATCGCCACCGTAAATGCCATATTCATGTTGAACGCAGACTAATTTGATATCCGAAGAACGGTTAATGTAATTAGCCGCTTGCAGATAATCCTCCAGATCGGCGTCGGTTATCTTCAGCGCCACCTTCTTAGAATAATTATAGATAGAAACCCCGTCTGGATTCATAGCCATAATCTTAGACTTGATGGCAGGGGCGAATTCTCGATCAATAGCATTGGTCAAATCCTGCGTAAATGTAGCAATTCCGCATTCTCGGGGCGGAAAAGTACTAACGTATAGAATACATGGCGTCTTAGACTGATTCATAGACTTCACTTTATCTCCGACCCCCGCCTAGACTCGCGCTAGGCGAGGCTGGTGATCGGAGATCTCGTTTTTTTTGTAGCTAAATGGAAATTATTGCAAAACAAATATTGTTAAATGTAAGAAATTATAGCGTTATTTATTTTTTATTTTTTTGCTTCAGCACGGCAATCCCGGAGACAATCTTGGCTATTTTGTTAGTTAAATTTTCGCCACGCATCGTAACTCAGTCAAAATAATTATTGATTTTTTATATGACATATTATTTTGACTTCAGACAGACGATGCGAGCTGGCTCAATTTATCTACAAAATAGAAACGATTTCTCAGGAATGCCTTAGCTAAAGCAGGGATATGTTATTTATTAAAATGTAAACTATGCTCTTAAATCTTACATATTAAAATTAAAAATTAGATTCTAGATACTAAAGAAACTAAATTCGATGTTTTTTTAATTCGCTGAGCAGTTCATCAAGGTCAACACTAGCTACAGCAATGTGATTGTCGGCCGCGCCATAATATATATAGAGTCTATTCTTGAAGAGACTGGTGCCGGTGGGAAAAACAACATTGTCGACATAACCATCTTTCTCATAAGTTTCGGTTGGCGAGAAGAGTGGCTCAGGCAGACGAGCAATTAATTTCCTAGGATCCTTGAGGTCGAATAGCGCAGCCCCGGCATGGTAAGTTCGACCCTTATTACTTTCTTCGGCACCGTGATAAATCATTAACCACCCTGCCTTAGTCTTGACCGGTGGCGCTCCCCCACCGATATGACGCTCCTCGAAAGCATATTTATTTTCTAAAATAACATATTTGTACAAATTCTTCAAATAATCAATCCAAAATTTGTTTGATTTTAATTCTTTGAAATTATGAAAATAGGCTATTTGGATATCTGGCAGAATTCGATGAGACATCAGAAAACGCCCCTGAAATTTCTCAGGAAACAAGGCGCCGTCCTTCTCCCAGACCTTAACCGTTTTGCCGGAAAAATTCTTGTAATAGGCTTCGAAGAAGAAATAATCATCCTTGAGTTTCAAATCATTGAAATAACGAGCAGCGCTAGCATAACGTATACTAGTACTGATAATTCCGCCCCGTTTGAGATGAAAGATATCTGTACCGCTCATATAAGCAATGACAGCGTTCTTGCCATCGTGGGCGACATAGGTCATATAAATCTGACCGTCAATCATAGTCAAACGAGGATCTTCGACACCTTTCTTCTCGTATTTATAAAGTGGCTGGTAGATCGGCTCTTTCATCCGTTCCACCACCTTAAGCGGACCATCGAGACGGGCGTAACCGAGCGTTGAGATATGATTCTTGTCAACGGCGCGATAGACGATATGCACCGTGTCGCCGATTTGCAAAACGCCGGGATTTAAGACTGCCCGACTTTCGAATTTACGGCTGGTGGGAGAGATGATTGTACCTTCTTTTTTTACTTTTAACATTTTAATAAGCTGATAAAATTTATTAATGCGAATACATACTACGAATACTACGAAAATTGCCACGAATACTACAAATACTACAAATCAACAAAAATTGCCACGAATACTACAAACACTACTAATCTATCACCGCAAAGCGGGATCCCGCCTCAATTAAAACACATGGAGCGGGACGAAAATTGCTACGAATACTACTAATGGGTAATGTTATGAGTTATGAGTTATGAGTTATGAGTTATGAGTTATGAGTTATGTGTTATGAGTTATGAGTTATGAGTTATGTGTTATGTGCTTAAACATTCTATCAAACTTAAGCCATTAACTCCAGGGCTTCTGTTACTTTCGCTAAACTATTTTTGGCTTCACTTAATTGTTCTCGCTGTTTAGTGATTAAGACTTCTGGCGCTTTGGCTACGAAGTCTTCATTACCCAGACGAAGTTCTAAACTAGCGATCTGGGCGGACAAGTTAGCCAATTCCTTAGTCAATCTCTGGCGCTCCTTAGTCTTATCAACAGCGCCCAAGAGATAGATTTCGCAATCACCAACCAATAAACTAATGGCATCATCTGGTTTCTGACCCGACTCCACAATACTTAAATCCCCTAAGCCTGTTTTCAGCTTCTGCAATAGTAGTAGATTCTCATTTAGCCACTGGGTCATAGCGCCGGCGTAAATCACTGCGTCTAATTTCTTAGCTGGTTCAACACCGTTCTCAGAACGACCAGTTCTAATCGCTGTGATAATATTTTTCACTTGTTCAAATTGCTCTGCCGTAGCAGTAGTGAGATTCAACGGCTGAGGCCAAGCCGTAATAATTAAGTTTTTCCCGGGATTAATTGTCCGCCAGATATGCTCAGTAACGAAAGGAATAAATGGGTGCCATAATTTCAAAATATTTTCCAAGAGAAGAGTCAAGACTTTATTAGTTTCAGTGCCGGTCTGAAATTTAGTCGCTTCCAGATACCAATCAGCCACATCATTCCAGGTGAATTCTTTCAAGCAGTCCCCGGCCTGGGAGTAATCATAACGTTTAATCGCTTCGGTCACCGTGATTATGACCTGGTCCAACTTAGTCAATATCCAAACATCAGCCAAAGTTAAATTATCTGTATCAATCTTGGTATCAGTTTTGGAATTAGTTCCGCCAGTTGGCGGATTAGATTTGGTGCTTTCTATGATGTATCGCGCAATGTTCCATAATTTGTTGACGAAATTTCGTTCCGCTTCAATTCGTTCTTCGCTAATCCGACTGTCGTTACCAGGTGTAGTGCCGATGAGTAATGACAAACGAACTGCATCGGTACCGAATTTAGCCGAAACTTCCAGAGGGTCAATGCCGTTACCCTTAGACTTGGACATTTTCTTGCCTTGTTTGTCCAAGATCATACCGTGAAGATAAACAGTTTCAAAAGGCACTTCGCCGACAGCGAAGAGACTCATCATGATCATGCGACTGACCCAGAGTGTGATTAACTCATAGCCAGTTTCCAACACTTGAGTCGGATGAAAGCGAGCTAAATCTCCGGTCTTGGTAGGCCTTGCCTCGCCGGAGCTCACATGAGCGGAGGCGGGCCAGCCTAAGGTTGAAAAAGTCCACATTCCGGACGAAAACCAAGTGTCCAAGGTATCACTATCTTGAATTAATTCTTCATTACAATCAGGACAATGTGTCAATGACTCTCGTGAAACTATAGGGTCAGTGCAGTTAATTCCCCTCTCGAGAGGGGTGGTCGAAGACCGGGGTGTGTTGGTGTGATAATAGACAGGGAGTCTATGACCGAACCAAATCTGACGAGAAACGCACCAGTCACGTAAGTTCTCCATCCAATCGGAATAACGCTTGTTGAAACGCTCGGGCACGAATTTAATCTCTCCCTGTGTCACTACTTCAAGTGCGGCTTGTTTAAGACTCTTACCACTCAATTCTTTGACAGCCTTGTCGACAGCGACAAACCACTGTTTTGAAGGTAGAGGCTCAATAGGAGTATCACAGCGATAACAGACACTGAGATTATTGGAAATATCTTCTTCGCTAATCATTAAACCAGTTTCACTTAAGATAGCCACGATACGTTCGCGAGCCTCCAGAGCACTCAGTCCGCTGAATTCACCCAAACCCTGATGCATCTGCCCCGCCTCATTAATAACTTTGATAATCGGCAAATTATTATTTTCGGCCATAATCCAATCGGTCATGGAATGAGCCGGCGTCACGCCTAGTGCTCCAGTGCCGAAGTCAGAAGCCACCTGTCGATCAGCGATTACTTTCAAGGTCAGGGCACGACCGCAAAAATTAATTTCAAAACTTTGTCCAATATAAGACTGATAACGTTCATCAGAGGGATTGACGGCAATGGCTGTATCGCCTAACTTGGTTTCCGGTCTGGTGGTAGAAATGGCTATCGGACAATCTGGGGAATATTTAAAAGTATAAAGTTTGGCGCTTTGCTCCTTGTGCTCAACTTCGTCATCAGCCAAAGTAGAGGCGCAACGAGGACACCAATTAACCACTCGCTCGCCACGGTACAGCAGACCCGCTTCGTACATTCGGCAAAACATTTCCTTAACCGCTTCCTGACGCGGTTCGTCCAGAGTAAATGCTAAACGTGACCAATCCAAACTGGCGCCCATCTTCTTAGTTTGATGAATGATAGTAGCTTGAGTCGTAGTGACAAAGGTGTTAACTTCCGTCAAAAACTTGTCACGACCCAATTGGTGACGAGTCAACCCTTGTTCGCGTTTCAATTTCTTCTCCACGGCGGTCTGAGTAGCGATGGCGGCATGATCCGTACCCGGTAACCACAAAGCACGATAACCATTCATGCGATGAAAACGAATAAAGAGATCTTGAATCGCCAACATGGCCGCATGCCCTAAGTGCAATTTATCAGTAATATTGGGTGGTGGTAGAATAATAGTATAGGTAGGCGCGGTATCGGGAAGATTTAAATTGTCTGGATTAAAAAAACCGCCTTGTTCCCAAGACTGATAAATCTCATCCTCATATTTGTCGCTTTGATATATTTTCTCCAATTCTATGGACATAAAACAACTTAAACTTTATATAGAAAGCCTAACAAATATTCTCTTAATTGACAAGTTTTGACGTAGAATTAACTATTTAATTTATACTCTGTCTCCTGGCCACTAACCATATCCTTGATTTTGTACATAGCCATGGAATCTTCGTAAATACCGTAAATAACCAATTTGGCGACACCAGCCTTATTGGCATATTCCAGCGCCTTATTTAATTTCTGCTCCTCTAGACCGGTCAGCACTTCTTGGCCCTGTTGTCGCAAGGTACGCGCCAATAGAACGGTTTTCAATCGTAAATCTTCAGCTAACAAGGGCAGATAATATATTTCACGTGAAGTTTTATATTTAATAATATCCAACAATTGCCAACTCTCCAGAAACAATCTAGTAGTCTCATCACCAGGCGCGAAACCGACAGCCGGAAAACTTTTGGCGCCGAATATTCCGGCTAAGCCATTGTAACGACCTCCGCCGAATAATGCCCGTCTATTGTCGGGGTGATTATCAAACACTTCAAAGACCATGCCGTCATAATAATCGAAACCGCGAATAACCGAAGGCTTGAATTCTAAATACTCTCCATAACCCAGATTGGTCAAAGTAGTAATTATTTGATTCAATTCAATGATGCCCTGATTATCAGCTAACTCGGGCAAATGTTTTAGCAATTCAAGCGGACTTGTGGCAGATAAAAATAATTTAATTTTCTCCTGAGAGCTTTTGTCCACAGACAATTCAGTCAGAGCGCTAGCGAAATCCTGCCAGCTCAACTTGAGCCATTTGTCCATCAGGCGGACCACACTGGTTTTATGTTGAGGAGTCGGGCAGACCAAATTAAGCAGACCTTCAATTAAGGCTCTGTGATTGAGACAAATTATAAATGAATAACGAGGTGGTTCGAAGGCTAACATCAAATCCAGTGCTAATTGCAACACTTCTATGTCTGCCGATTGACTAGTCGCTCCGAAAATATCCACGTTCAATTGCCAGAACTCGCGATTGCGTCCCCTCTGCGGTTTCTCATTACGCATGAAATTGGCGATAGAGAAATAACGAATCGGCTTAGGCACAGCATCATAAACTTGACTCACTAATCGAGTCACGCTAGGAGTCATTTCCGGACGGATTGATAATTCGCGACCACCTAAATCGGTAAAAGTAACTAGCTCCTTGCCACCGACGTCTTCACCACTCTTGGCGCGATAAATCTCCGCTGATTCTACTAACGGTGTCAGATACTCTTGATAGCCGTAACTCAAACAAACTTGTCGCCAAGTATCAAAGATATATTTTCTAATAGTAAACTCCTCCGGAAACCAGTCGGCGGTACCCTTTGGTGCTTGGTTAGAGAGAGGCATAGGCTTTAATGTCAAATATCTAATGTCTAATTTCAAATAAAATCCAAAATTACAATGCCAAAGTGATTAATTTTGACATTGAAAGCTTAGTCATTTATTTGGCATTGGATATTGGAAATTTGATATTTTAACATGTTTTGTTTACTTTATCACATTAATAACATATTGTCATCTTTTTCACTATTGGTGTCGAAATACTTTTTTAGCCACAGGACAGGTAAGAACCAGAGCCAAATCACTTGGCGCCAAGGTTCTGCAATGGTCAAAGTCGCCCAAGGCAGAGCCGACAAAGAACCATTAATCCAGATTAAATATTTCAAGACCAGTTGCAGTGGTAAGAAGATAATCAAAGCCCAGCTAGGTGTCAGCGCCGACCAAGCGACAGCCACTAGACCAAGGCCCATTATTAACGGCATCAACCAGACAGTCAACAAATTTGCCACCAAGCTAATAATACTAATCATACCGAATCTAACCACTAATAATGGCAGGGTCAGTAATTGCGCCGACAAAGTGGCTGACAGAATTTGAGCCATTAACTTGGCCCAAGGTTGTAGCCACGGCGCTAATATAGCGATAGGTCGTTCACATAATTGTAACAGTGGATTGTAATACCAGCTCAAGCCCAGAATAGCCAAAAATGACAATTGAAAACCGAGGTCATAGAGTAACCAAGTCGGCTCGCAAGCCACCATCACCGTGGCCGATAAAACTAGAATGTGCAGAGCTTTAGGTAAACGACCCAATTGCGCCGCAGCCAGGACCAAGAATCCCATAATTGCCGCTCGAACCACACTGGCGCTAGCGCCCACTAAAATAGTAAACAAGCTAACGAAGACAACTGCGAACCAGAAGGCTTGTCGTCTACCTAAACCGATAAACAAGGCCAGAATAATCACCAACCAGATTATCAAACTAATATTCATGCCTGAGATAGCGATTAAATGTGATAATCCAGTACGACTAAAAGTAGTCATAAGTCTAGGCGACAAATCTTGCTTAATTCCAAATAGCATCGCATTAGCCAAACCGGCCTCAGGCTCATTGAGACCCAGACCGACCACTTGAGCAATCTTAGTTCTGATTCGCACTAACCAGGATTGTGGTTGATCATCCACTAAGGTTAATTCTCCCCGATAACAAGAGGCTGTGACAGCTCGAATCTTGAAATAATGAGCCTGCGAGGCTGAAGTATTGAGGTTACATTTCAAGTCAAGTACCTGTCCTTCTTGATAAATGGCATTGTAATCTGTCTTAACCAAGATTCTCAATTGAGGATTATCCTGCGCCCTTACCATTAACTCTTGACCAGTCGCCAACCAACGTGGTTCAGCCCCAATGATAACCCGCCCTTGATAAGGCACACGTTCCAAACCGGCGAAGGGATTATCATTAGAAGAATTCAAACTATAACGCCACAAGCCCAGAAATAAAAAAAGACCCAATAAGGCCCAGTACCGATAACTATTCTTACTTAGTATGGCTATAATTAAACCCAACCCAGCCAGCAATAATAGCAACCAGGCCGATGGCAACCAGGCAGTTGGACAGAGCGAAGCCACAGCAATGCCAGTTAAGAATGCTAAACTCGAGTAGAATGCGTAATGACCAGGCGAATTGACAATCATAGTCAAGATTGTAGCAACGGATAGCTTAGACCTAATAATGAATATCTTAACAAAACAAATCTTTTTAACACTCCCCTATTGCTCTAAAAATTGTTTGTAAATCTCTGGCGCTGAATTCTTAAGTGACTCACTCCAATTTCTTAAAACTTCTAACTCAGACTCATAAGAATCCTTAGACAAACGCATGTTATTAAAGACAATATCAGGATGCATTTCGTATATCTGTTGCTCTTGGTTATTATCCAACAAAGTTTTATTTGTATAAGCTTTAACTGCCGATTCAGGAAATCCCATTAAACGACCAAATTGTTCATGATCTTTATCAGCTCTATACTTCATTAATTCATTTAAAGTGGCTTCGTCTTTTGCGAGCAGGTAATCATTACAATATCTATCAGAGACTTTTCCTTGATTAATTTTTTTATACAGTAACCCAATAGATTTAATCTTTTCATCTTCGTCAGCAAGTAACTCTTCGGCATCCACAAAGACGGATAAATCGGTAGCTGGCTTCTGCCCCAATAAAACTAAGACCACATCAGCTTTTTGCAAATATCCAGTACGGAGACTTTCAATCGTCTTAATTTTTTCATGGTTTTGCTGATCGATTAGCTCTGGAGTTTTTATAATATTAGGAGATTCAATAGACATAAGAGTATTTTAAATTATTTAATACTTTTCTTAGCCGTTCGCAGATAACTCTCAATAAAAGGCATAATATCACCGTTGAGCACACTAGCAATATCAGTCACACTGAAGTCGTTGCGATGGTCCTTTACCATTTGATATGGTTGCATGACATAGGATCGAATCTGACGACCCCACTCCGCCTTCTGCGTCTCACCTTTTATACCCTTAACCTCTCCCATTTGCTTGGCCTCGGCTAATTCAAACAGTTTACCACGCAGAATGGTTAAGGCGGCCTCACGATTCTGATGTTGACTACGCTCACTGCGACATTCAACGCTGATACCGCTTGGCTTATGTTTCAATCTCACCGCCGTGGAGACCTTGTTGACATTCTGACCGCCCGGTCCGCCAGCTCTGTGAAATTCCCATTCCAGGTCCGCATCGTTAAGAATTACCGCTGAGTTGTCCGGCAATTCAGGTAAGATCTCCACTAAGGCAAATGAAGTCTGACGCAAATCCTCACCGTCAAAGGGAGAAATACGAACCAAGCGGTGTACCCCTGATTCACTACGCAAATGCCCATAAGCCCACAAGCCCTTAACTAATATCATCACGCTTTTGATACCGGCTTCGTTGGCGATCTGACGATCCAGTAATTCTACGCTCCAGCCCTGAGCTTCGGCGAATCTTAAATACATCCGCTCCAAGATTTGAGCCCAATCCTGAGCATCGACACCACCGGTTCCAGCATGAATTGAGATAATGGCATTGGAACGGTCGTATTGACCATTAAACAAGACAAAAAATTCTAATTTATCTAACTTGTTTTTTAATTTTAATATTTGTTCCGACAGACTGTCCTGCATCGCTTGGTCATCTTGAGCCACGCTTAGTAACTCCTGAATGTCAGTAATCTCGGCTAGAATAGTCTGCCAAGTCATCAGTTCACTACGCAAGGCCTCCAGTTTCTTATTCGTCTCTACAGCCTTCTTCTGATCAGACCAAAAATCACCAGCCTGAGCCAGTGTTTCTAATTCCGAAATTTCTGTTAAATTATGGTCCAGGTCAAAGTAACCTCCACAGCTCCTCGGCGCGCAAACGCAACTCGTTAATTTGTCTATCCAATTCGTTCATAGGGGGTATTTTATTCCCTTGAAAAAGGGAATCTAGTTTCGTTATTTTATTCCCTTGACTCGTCATGAGCTTGTCGAATGAAAAAGGGAATCTATATGTTGTCAGGATTTAAGAAATCTTATTAACGATAAAAGAGATGATAGCTCCGATAACCAAACCTAAACTCATGGCCGTAATAATCAGAATTACCATTGAGCCACCTTCGCTAACCCAGATGATAACTTGATTGGCCACGAACAGTGAAAAGACCGACATAATGACACCAGTCGCCATGCCCGCTACGTAGAGATATAGTTTAGATTCTTTCATACTATAATACGTGTTATGTGCCTGTCCCGACCTCAATAGCATTAACCCTAAGCTCCAAACGTTTTAGTTCTTTTTTTATATTAATAACGTCATCGGCATAAGCATTTAAATCTTCTTTGGTCATTTTTTCCAAGTGCATTATTCGTTCTTGAAGATTGTTTAAATCTATTCTAATACCATGCAACTCACTGTGAATATCAGCCATTTCAACATGAATACCATCAAGTTCATTGTGAATATCAGCCAGTTCAACATGAATACCATCTAAATTTTTATTAATAGGTTTCAGTTTATCGTCTATAATTTGTTCAATCCCGGGCAACAAAATCTCCTCGGTAAACCGAGCTAAATCATCAAAAGTTAATACATTGGTATTTTTTTGCTCCATACTATTAGAATTTAATTGCCAGTAGCATTATTATAAAACACTAGCTAACAAAAATCAATGCCGCCTTTTAGCTCATACGATAGCAACTAATAGATTATAGTCTAGTAGTAATTCCCGATTTTCGAGAGTCTTGGTCTAGAATGACGCTTGATGACACCAGAGGCTCAAGGAGGCCATAATTGACCATCTTTTGACCCTAGATAGCGCTTGCTTGATTCCCTCCCCTTTGTTTTAAGGGGGAGAGGAATGATACATTTACAACAATTTTTTCTTATCAATAAAGACGCAGAAATCGGCCAAGCGATTGGAATAACCCCATTCATTATCGTACCAAGAAATAATCTTCAGCAAATCGCCATCAACCACCTTGGTACATGACAAGTCAACGATAGTACTAGCCGGATTGCCAACTATATCCTTAGAAACTAGCGGTTCATTAGTGACAGTAATGATGCCTTTGTACTTAGCGGTCTTGCTGGCCTCGGTCAAGGCTTTGTTAAGTGCCTCTACTGTAGTTTTGGATTCCAATAAATAAACCGTGTCGCACAGCGAACCAACTGGCACTGGCACGCGGATAGCCATACCGTCAAATTTGCCATTGACGGCCGGAATAGTCTTGCCTAGCGCTTTAGCTGCACCAGTGGTGGTAGGAATAATGCTCAAGGCAGCACCACGAGCTCGGCGTAAATCCTTATGCGGACCGTCCACTAAATTTTGATCGGCGGTATAGGCGTGAACCGTGGACATCAAAGCCTTTTTAATACCATATTTAGCAGACAGAAAATCCGTCACCGGTGCCAAACAATTAGAAGTACAGGAGGCCATGGAGACTACCTTATCACTCTTTTTCATCTTGTCAGCATTAACACCAAGGATAAAAGTCTTAACATCATCAGTCTTGGCCGGAGCGCTGAGGACAACCTTCTTGGCTCCAGCTTGGAGATGGAGACTAGCGCCAGCCATATCCAAGAAGATGCCGGTACATTCAATGACGACATCGACCTTGAGAGCTTTCCAAGGCAACTGAGCCGGATCTTTGATGGCAAAGACTGGGTATTTCTTGCCGTTAACCAACAAAGCATCCTTAGTGCTGGAAATCTTATCAGTAGTCAAGCCGTAACAACTATCGTATTTCAAAAGATGAGCCAAGGTAGTGGTATCCGTCAAATCATTGATAGCAACCACTTCCACTCCCTTGTGACTCAATAAAGCCCTAAAGCTGGCTCGGCCAATACGACCAAAACCGTTAATAGCAATTTTTAACATAATATTTTTTATTTAATAAATAAGCTAATGGTGTTCTAATTTATCTCCGATTTAATCGGAGATCTCGTTTCATAGAAATACTGACTTTCAAAAACAATTGGAAATAAATAAGAAAAGTCTAGATATCAAAATATTAGCAAATTATCAAATAAGTTTCAATGTCTTTAATGATTACGGTTTAGTAGCTTGGTAGAGTAATCTAACATCACTGTAACTAAGAGCTTGGTTGTAAATACGGACATCAGCCAGACGTCCGTTCCAAGCATAACTATTATTTCCGTAACCGTCACCAATGGTACGATAATTCATCCCTGAAGATGTTGTTATAGTACCGCTTTGTTTGAAGACTCCATCAATATACAAGCTCAATAACTTTGAAGTATTAACAGTCCAAGCTACCTGATGCCAGTTACCATCAAATATAGACTGAGTTACATTAGCAATAAGTGTTTCAGCGCCATCATCAGCGCGGTAATCAAAATAATAATTAGCACTAGGACCTACAAAATAAATAGTACGACTAGTATAAGTACGGTCACCGAAAGGCAAAACGAAATCGGTCGGAGGAATAGAGCCGGTCCACTTCACCCAGACAGCGAAGCTATGAGCTTGGCCAGTGGTAAAGGTAACGGCAGTATGCGCAATATGACCACCTGAAGAAACTTGATAAGAACCTTCTACCTCGCCGAACCTGCCTGTGTTTAGGCTGGCGCTAACCAAGCTACCAGCTACACCGGTAATTTGGTTAGTGGCACCGACATGTCCATTAAGTGGCCAATGCCCGACTAAAGAATTACCAAAAGTCAAAGCATTGTCCAACAATCTATCATCAGTATTGGCGGGCAACTTCACCCCGCTCTTATTTGTAATAACAATGTTACCAGCTGGCAATTCGCTAGCGCCTTTCTCCAAAATTGCTCTCAATGTAAAATTACTACCACCTCCGTAGGCATAGCTAATATTAGTACTTGGATCTCCCGGTACCTTGGCCATATAAGTCTTGACGCCGTCAGCTGATTTCAGAGCCATGTTGGCTGTAGCATATGTGGGGTAAGCATTATGATCGGCGTAGTAGAGCTCAAGGTATTGGCAATCTGCTTCAAATCAGAAACACGTCTAGCATCACGAGCATTAGCTCTAGATCCATTCAAAGCCACCCTCGTAACGGTCGCTAGGATTCCAATGATGACAATAACAACGAGCAATTCAATTAAAGTGAACCCCGAAAAGCTTCGCCTCGGGGCAAGCCCAAAAAAGCTTCCTGCCTTGCCGGCCCGCTTCGACTCAGCGAGGCGAGCAGGCAGGCGCCTCGGGGCAAATGCTGTTTTATGACTTGGATATTTAGTTGTGCTGGGATTAATAAACATGCTTTATAAAAGTCTAATTTCTCCCGCTCTATACTAATGTAATTGAGGCGAGGTCCTGTGTCGTGGTTTAGAATGACGGAATGTACCTTGTCATTTAATATTTAGATTTGATTAGTCATTGGAAATTAGATATTTGTCATTATTATATTATTATACCACGGAACACTTGAAACACAAAAATACCTAAAAACGATGCAGTTAAAACTAAAGGTTTGACGCCTAATTATTCTCTGAAAATAATAGTTGCCAGATAAACCAGGTAGAGTAAGATCATCACCAAGCCCTGCTTCCTATTCAGTCGTGGAGTTTTCGCTAGAGACAACCATAGGAATAATAATACCGTCACCAATATCAGTATAATAATATCCATATTATAACCGGCCTGAAATGGTATCGGACGAATGACTGCGCTGAATCCGAGAGCCCAACTGATGTTCAAGATATTGGAACCCACCACATTGCCGATGGCGATATCAGCTTTATGCTTCAAGGCAGCCACGACGCTGGTCATTAATTCCGGTAGTGAGGTGCCCACGGCCACGAAGGTCAAACCAACCAGAGCTTGACTCCACCCAAACATTTGAGCGATATTTTTCGCCGCTTCCACCACTAAGACTCCGCCCATACTCAAACCGACTATACCCAAGATAATCATCAACACCGCTATTATTGGCCCACGCAAAGGTCTGGCGTGCTTGATGACACTGCGATTTGATCTGGCGACGCGATAGACATAATAAAGATAAGCGAAAAAAAGTATTGATAACAACAGGCCGTCCAAACGAGACACCAGGCCGATAGCGCTGTGGTCAAGCAAGGGGTCGTTAACCATGACGATTAATAACAGAGTGGCCATGATGCTCAGAGGAATCTCTCTCCAGACTATGTCGTGCTTGATTATCAAAGGACTAATCATGGCCGTAATGCCCAAAATCAATAAAACATTGGCGATATTAGAACCGAGCACATTGCCAATGGCGATGTCAGTGGAACCGTGCAGACTGGAGACAATATTAATAACCAACTCTGGGGTTGAAGTACCGAAAGCGATAATAGTGAGACCGACAAAAAGGTCGGAGATATTAAAACGGCGAGCCAATGAAGTGGCACCATCAATCAGATAGTCAGCTCCTTTGACCAAGAAGGTGAAGCCGGCAATTAAGATTAAGAAATTATACATGGTTTTTCAATTGAGGCTCAATATTAGTGATGACTTGTTGTAACACTTGTTTAGCACTAAGTAGTGAAGTATTAAGCACCAAATCATAATAATTGATATCGTAGGGATTAACTTGATAAAACTCTTGATAACGCTTGGTGTCGCTGATAATTCTGGCTTGATTAATTTGTAGAATATCTGCCACGCTAATACCTTCTGACAATTCTTCTGGACGCTGACCATTTAGCATATCTTGATAAATGCGAGTAGCTCCGACCTCAGGATCTACCGTTAAAAATATTTTATAAGAGCCTGGCATGAAGAACCAGCTCATTCTGCCGTCAACTACGATATTATCTCTGACTGCCAACAATTCAATTTGAAAATTATCAACCATATCATCGGTGCGTCGATCAGTCTCACCCAGCTTATTGAATTCCTGCAGAGTTAAGCCCTCAGCTTCGGCTGCGTGGCGTCGCATCTTACCCATACCGAAATACTCCCAACCCAGCTGATCAGCCAAGAGCTTAGCGACAGTAGATTTACCGGAACCAATTTGTCCACTGATAGTTATAATCATAACGTTAATGACAAATTTCCAATTTCCAATCAAAACCTTAATGTCAAATGATGAATTTGTTATTTGGGTTTTCAACTTGATTTGTCATTGGTAATTAGTCCGCCAGCTGGCGGATTGACATTCCGTAGAGTTATTTAATCTCCTCCAATACTTTCATCAATTCCTGCGGGGCTTCTGAATTAAATTCAACTCGCTCCCCTGCCAGATTGTCAAAAGCCAGATATTGAGAATGCAACCAGACTCGTCCTAGTTTAAATTTCTTATTCTTAATCCTGGTCATAGCTGTGCCATAGAGATCGTCGCCCAACAATTGATGATTAAAGGCCGATAAATGGGCTCGAATCTGATGAGTTCGGCCAGTCTTGATAGTCAACTCCAGCAAAGTGTAATTGATAAATCGTCGCACTACTTGAAAATAGGTCAGTGCTTCCTTGCCTTCAGCCTGACTAACTGGTTTGGCCGCCATCTTGTGTCCAGAACTAGAGCGTTCTAATAAGAAATCCAGCTGTCCCTGGTCCTTGGGTACTACGCCATAAACTAATCCCAAATAACGCTTTTCAATGGTTCTGGTTTGGAACTGTTGTTTCAATGATTCAAACATTGGCTGAGACAAGGCAATCACCATCAAACCACTAACCGCCTTATCTAAGCGGTGAACAATACCAGGACGCAAAGAATCCTCACCAATTCGCTTCAGCTTAGGATAATGTTTCAGCAACCAATCCACTAAGGTAACAGTATGAGAATACTTGGTGCCATGGACAATCACGCCGGCCGGTTTATTGATAACCAGATAATCCGCGCATTGGGCTACTACCTCAATCTCCGGCATCGCTTTAATCGCCTGTCTCTTGACCGCTGGAGTTTCTGTCACTAAGGCTATTTCCAATCTGTCACCCGCCTTGAGTCGATGACTAGCATTGACCGGTCTACCATTAACCTTAACCTGTCCCGCCTTAATCACTTTCTGCCATTGGCTCCTCGATTTACTTTGATCAGATTGAAAGAGCCAAGCATCTAGTCGCAATGTCGCCTCTTCATCTTTTATTATCTGTTCGGTCATATCATTGTTAATAATTTATCGGCCAAAGTTTCTACACTTATTAATTCTTTGGCAAAGGGTTTAATCAAATACGGATACTCTCGTTTCAGAGCTTCATTTTGGGAGAAGGCCAGCCATTTCTCTGCCAGGGCTGAGCTGTCCATCAAATCCACCAACTGACCTCTGGATTCAGCTAGCAGGTCTTCACAAATTGTCCCGAGCTGTCCCATCACCATCACGCTACGACTAATGGCAGTAGCCCCTAGAACCAAGTCATCCCAGTTAGGCGTCTTGGTAGCTAGAGTCAGAATCTGGAAACCCTCTAACCATTTTTCATTTTGGCCTTGTTCGCCAACTAACCAAACGAAAGTTTCTAATTGCCAGCGTTTAATCAACCATTTAATCTGCTCACGCCCAGGTCCATCGCCCAACAGCACTAATTGGAAATAGGGTGATACCTCTAGGCATTGTTTCAAGGCCTTAATCAATATTTCTGCCACGGTGGTATCAGACCAATCAACCTTGGCGCCGATGGTGAAATAATCTTTTCTTAATTTAAAATGTTGCGCCAGGTTCTGAAACAAATCAACTTGCATCAGTCCAGTCAAACCGCAATAAGGCACCAGGCGGATATTATCGGCTTTATAGCCGAAATTAGCAAGGGCTTCGGATAATTCTTGATTAACGGCCAGGACCATCGCCTTGGCGCTATGACGCTTAAGCTTCTCTTGCCAGGCTGGTCGTAATTTATCCAAACGAAACAAAGTAGTCTCCAACCAAAATAATTTAGCCGACGCTCGAGTCGCCAATCCAGAGAATAGTATCTTCTCCGGCCAAGACACCATCACGATTGCATCATAAGGCCGAGACCAGCTATTGCGCCACATAATCCATTTCAATCTGCCGGCCTTTAACCAGCTGAGGAAATTAATTTTATCACTTGCTGACCAATGACGATGAGTCCAAGCATTTTCTTTCGCCAAACTGATCAGAGCGTTGTTAGCTGACCAGAGCTCAATAGTCACTCCAGCCTGAGCCCAGCGTTTCAGAACTAAAGTCAAGGTCTTACGATCTTTCAGGCCACTATCAATTATCAATATCCTTTTGGTCATATTATTCACCCTTAATTTCAGCTAAGTCTTGTTTCTCAAAAGCCTTAAACCACAGAGCTAGGGCGACATAGACTACCAAGCCCAGCAAGCATTCTGCCAATAAGATTGGCAAAGAATCGGCGTACTTAGCTAAGGGCCAGATAACCACCGCCATCAACATAGCTGCTGCTAAGGAACGGAAACTTTTGCGCAAATTCAAGGCCTTGATGCCGGATTTAACCAAGCCGTGCCAAGCGAAGACACAAATCAAGATCTCGCTGATGACCGTACCCCAAGCCGCTCCGTAATAACCATAAAATTTAATTAGAAAGTAGTAGGTAGGCATGGAGACCAGAGCCGTCACGATGAAATATGGCACCAAAGCTCTTTGTCGCTCCAGACCAACCATAGCATGAGTCAAGATACAGCTAAAGAAGACCGCCACCACCGCTAATAACAAGATTCTCAACAGTGAACCAGACAGCAAATAATCATGACCAGCAATCACCACCATAATCTGATCCGACAATACTAAGCCACCCCAAAATATCGGCAAAGCGCTGAGAGCTGCCAAATCGAACATCACTTGAGTAGCCTTAGTGAATTTACCTTTGTCCGCATCACTCTTGAGCTTGACCAAGATAGGTAGCATCAAACCGGCGAAGATGAAAGGCAATGACACCAGAATATCCACCACTTTGTAAGCGGCGCCATAGAGTCCGACCTCTTGTTGAGTTCTAGCTAGAGACAGGATGAAGATATCGGCTTTGAGATAAATTAAATTGGAAATGATAGTCAGTATCAAGGGCCAAGACAAGGAAAATATTTCCAGCCAAATTAGTTTGTCCCAAGCCCAGCCGAATTTGATAACACTGCGACTACTCAGCCACTGTAGCAGAATGACAGCTATGTTAGTCAGAACCATCGCAATGACGATGCCGATGATTCCCCAACCTAGCCAGGACGCTACCAAGACCGCCACTAATCTAAAGGCGCTAGTCAGACCTTCGATAAGAGCTAAGCGATAAGTCCTCAGATGTTTCTGATGCAGAGCCACGAAAATCTGAGTCATGCTATAAGTCCAGAATGATAAACTGAAAATAACCACGCCTAATTTAATATCGTAGCTATAAGGAAAGAGCCAGACCAGCACCGGCGCCAAACCGACTACCACCAGAGCCGACAAGGCTCGATAAGAAATCAGATTGGACAGATACTTCCGTTCATCAATTCCAGCTCTATTAATCAACTGACTAGTAACCGTAACCATACCGAAGTCAGCCATAATACCGAAAATGGAAGCGAAGGTAACAATGGTAGTGTATTTGCCGAAACCTTCAACACCCAAATATCTAGTCATGATGCCAACGGTCAATAAACCGAAAACAGTACCGACTACCCTACCGATAAATTCAGCTGAAAAATTAAAGGCCACTCGCTTCATTACTGACATAACTTTACTTTAGACAAAAAAATGATTATAATAAGAATACATTTATTATAACAAACTATATGACTTTAACCAAGTTAGTCAATACTAACCCTATGGCTCTAATTAATAAATTTTTATTGATCGTCACTCTGTTAGTCAGCGCACAGTTAGCATTAAGCGCTCCCATCGCCCAGGCACAAAGCGGATGGTTGGACTCCCAGAAGAATTCCTTTCAAGCTTTCAGTCCTGTCTTCGGAGTTAACAAAGATGCCAGGCCAATTGACCCCAGAATCTATGTTGCTAATATTATTCAAGTGGTGCTAGGCTTCTTGGGAGTGCTCTGCATCCTCTTAATGATTTATGCCGGCTTTACTTGGATGACTGCCGCCGGCGATGAGAAGAAGGTAGAGAAGGCGCAACAAACTCTAGTAGCGGCGGCCATTGGCACCTTGATTATCCTAGCAGCTTTCGCTGTCACCCTCTTCGTCACCAAAGCCATCGTCAACTCCACCAGAACCAACATTCTCAATCGCTAGACCCAAATTTTACAAATCAAACTCACTTTAATCAAGACCCAAACCAAGCTATGGCCAGACCAAAAAAATCCAACACCAAGTTAGATTCCAGTCAGGAACTCCTAGGCTATCGCCTCGGCTTGGATATCGGAGGCACTAAAATCAAAGCGTTGTTATTAAATCGCGACAATCAAGTGGTTGAAGATTCTCTTTTAGCTACCCCTAAGGACAGTATTAACCATTTGCTAATCATGATTAAAGCCGTCATTGAACCTCTACTGGAAAGAGCTCTCAAGGATCAGATGAGTATAGATAGTTTAGGTATCGGCATCGCCGGCGTTCTCAACGAGGACAAGACCATGGTTTTCAAGGCCCCGAATTTAAATTTCATTGAAGAAGTGAAGTTGTTGGAGCGTCTACATCAAGATTTCAACTGGTCCTGGCCAATGCTCTTGGATAACGACGCCAACTGTTTTACCAGAGGTGAAGCCTTGTTGGGCGCTGGTACTGGCCTGGATAATGTTTACGGCATCACTATCGGCACCGGAATTGGCGGTGGTTGGTGGCTCAATGGCGCTATCTATGACGGCGCTAATGGCGCTGCTGGTGAACCTGGTAAAATGTTAATCGACTTAGATAATAAGATCACCTTAGAACAAGCTTATCAGAAATTAACCCAAAACAATTCCAGATTACTAGCGCAAGAGGCCTACGAGGGTGATCAATTGGCCGAAAAATCATTCGCCGAACTCGGCTCTTACCTCGGCCTCGCCTTTTCCAACATTGTTAACTTGATTGACCCGGGTATTATCGTGGTGGGTGGTGGCGCTAGTGAAGCCTCAGATCTCTTCCTGGACGAAGCTAAGAAAACCATGATTGCCAATATCGCCAGCCCGGCCGCCGCCAAGATTAGGATTTCACGAGCCAAATTAGGCGATAATGCCGGCGCAGTCGGCGCCGCCCTACTTTTTCAATAATTTATCAAACAAACACATGAATAGTCTGGACATTTTTTTACAAGCCTTGTGCCAACCAACGATTTACAAGGCCTATTTAATTAACTTGATACTGTTATCAATATTAATACTGATACCTATGAAGAAGAAATTCGTTTTTCTTCATGTCTCCGCCTTTGGCCTTCCTCTTGTACTACCTTGGCTGACTGCCTCTCAAACCATCAATCAAAATTTCATCAATTATCATCTGACGGAGATACTCTTCTTCTTCACTATGCCCGCCCTGTTACTGAATTTAATTATCGCTAAATTAGCCACAACTACAAGTAGCTCTAAGCAAAGAATACCCGTCACCCACGCCTCCGATGAATACGAATCTGAGTATCAGATTAAATCCTACTAACGAAGTTTATAAAGCATGTCCGCCCGTAGCTCGTTAGAGCGAAGGAGGATTTTTAAAGTATAAGTTTGTAAAGATACTGCTAATTTGAACCATGCGAAAAATAAAAACGGTTTTAGAATTAATCTAAAACCGTCGGGGTTTTTATTTTTTATTTTTAATCACTTGATGATTCTATTACCCAAGTGATGGCGGCGGCCGGTATGCTGAATTCGCCAAGGAATACTCCTGCTACTACACAAGGCCAGAAATCAGCCTCAAATTTTTCGTTGGTGATTTTTGGCACCCAATAATTGAGTGTGTATTGAAGCGTCAAACCACCAAGAGTAATATTAAGAACGAGAATAACTATAATGCCGATAAAGAATTTTTTCATGATTTTCATGAATTGCCTTCTATAAAGTGAAAAACTAAATAATTATTGATAGTATCTTAACATATATTATCTATTTTGTCAATACCAAGCACATTTAAGCCTATTTTAGACAAAAAAAACCGCTATCGATTGATAGCGGTTTTATCTAGCTTAGTTAGCTTGTTTTAATTTCTCAACAATACCTTGTAACCTTTCTTTCGCCTCAGGACAATTCGATATAAACCAACTCATTTTTTCTAATTGATCAACATTTGACTCAGTCTTGGCCACATAGAGATCCACAAATTGATTAGCAACGTTTTCGTCGTTAATTTTGCTTAAAATGTTTTGATAATCACCGTATTCCAACTCTTCATGATGATCCAATAGATATTGTCCGATTTCTTTGCGCATTGACGGCATAGTACTTAGGGCGTGAATAGCATGTGTATAATCATAATGACCCGGCTCATTCTCGAGATCATCGACTAAATTCTCCCATTTTTTCTTTTCGCTATCAGCACGTTCTTCCACTGACATCGGTTTAACTTCAGGGAAGCCATCTGCGTAATTGTGAAGCATTTTTTCATGAGCCATAAAATTGTTTCTAGTTAATTAACTATCTAAATTATAAACAAATTCACATTGAGTGTCAAAATTACTTACAATGACCTGTTGTTAATCTTGTCTTGTAGTTCCTTAATAAAATCAACTTTGCTAATTTCCCGAGTCTCACGGCTACCGCGATCTCTAACTACCAGATTAGGTAATTCCATTTCCTTGTCACCCACTACTAAGATGTAAGGAATCTTTTCATTAGCAGCTTTACGTGTTTTATTACCTACTGTCTCATCACTGCTATCGACTTCCACCCTAATGCCAAGGTTGGAAAATTCGCCAGCTAGCTCCGCACAGAAGTCTCGATGCTTCTCACCGACCGATAATAATTTAACCTGAATCGGACAGAGCCAAACTGGGAAAGCGCCAGCGGTATGCTCAATTAAGATAGCCATAAAACGCTCAATAGAACCCATGATAGCGGCGTGAATCATGACAATGCGCTCTTTATCGCCTTGCTCATTGATGCAAAAGAGATCAAAACGCTCAGGCATATTCATATCCAATTGAATAGTAGCTACTTGCCACTCACGTCCGATAGCATCTTTGGCCATGAAGTCTAGCTTCGGTCCGTAGAAGGCAGCTTCGCCAACACCTTCCATCCAATCAACTTTTTTCTCTGCTATAATATCCTTCAGCATGGTTTCAGCAATCTGCCAATTATCAGCTCCGCCCAAATATTTTTCGCTATGCTCCGGATCGTGAGTAGATAATCTGACTTTGAGTTCAAAACCGAAAGCCGGATAGAAGACCTGGATGATGTCCCAGATTTTCAAGAATTCCTCCTTGGCCTGTGACATACGACAGAAGACATGAGCGTCGTCCTGGGCGAATGATCGCACTCTCGATAGCCCTGACAATTCTCCGGACTGTTCATCACGATAACAAGCGGTGGTATTAGCATAGCGTTGTGGTAATTCACGATAACTCCACTGACGGCGAGCATAGATCTGAGTGTGATGAGGACAGTTCATCGGCTTCATGGCGAATTCATGGCCTTCACGTGTGGTAATGCGAAATAGTTCGTCCTTGAATTTATCCCAATGACCACTGGTTTCGTATAATTCTTTTTTGGTAATGTGAGGAATTTCTACTTTCTCATAACCATACTGAGCGCGCAATTCCCAGACAAAACCATCCAATAAATTTCTCATCAAAGTCCCCTTAGGCGTCCAGAGTGGCAAACCAGGACCGACTAACTCGGAGAAAGTGAAGATGTCTAATTCCTTGCCAAGTTTCTTGTGATCTCTCTTGTCAGCTTCAGCCATCATCGTAGCGTAAGCCTCTAATTCTTCCTTAGTTTCAAAGGCCCAACCGTAGATACGAGTCAACATCTTATTCTTCTCATCGCCACGCCAATAAGCTCCGGCCAACTTGGCTAATTTGAAACAGCCTGATTTGATTTCAGAGGTCGTTTCCACATGAGGCCCCTTGCAGAGATCTTCGAAGGCACCGACCTTATAAAAACTAACCTTAGTCTCGCCTGACGCCTTCAAATCCTTAATTAATTCATATTTATAAATGTCGCCTTCAGCTGTCGCCAAAGCCTCGTCAATATCCTGCTCACGACGAGTCACTTCATGCTTGTTTTTTAACAGCTTAGCCATGGCAATGGTTAATCCGCCCAAATCAGACTCACTGATAACAGTAGAGCCGAAGTCAATATCATAATAAAAGCCGTTGTCCACCACCGGACCGATGGCTAATTTAGCCTCAGGATATTTCTCTTTAATCGCCCAAGCTAAGATATGAGCTAGAGTGTGACGAATCTTGTGAAGCTTATCATTGGTTTGATCATTCATATAATTAGGTTAATATTAATGTAAAATGTAAATCTCAAAATTTTTCGCTCTCCCTCTCCCTGCCGGGAGAGGGCTGGGGTGAGGGAGTTTTACATGCTCCCAAAATATCTTCTAGCACTAAGTTTAAATTTTCTTTAACCTCCGTGTTAGTAAATCTTTTAACAATTATGCCAAAACTTTCTAAATATCTCTGTCTAACATTATCATACTGAACTTCTTGATCGGTACTATGAGTAGCACCATCAATTTCAATAATCAACTTATAGTTAGCGCAATAAAAATCGGCAACATATTTATCAATGCTAAATTGTCTCTTAAACTTTAAGCCTCCTAACTGTCTATTTCTTAATTTACCCCACAATATCCTCTCACAAGCAATTTTCTGTTGTCTTAATTCACGTCGTCTATGTGCATGTTCGGATAGGTTAAATAGTTTCTGCATACTTTTCTACCTCACCCAACCCTCTCCTGCAAAGGAGAGGGAAATTAAAATAAAATTCTACCTCACCCCCGCCTCGCGTCGACAAGCTCCGCGAGTCGAGGTGGGCTGGCCCTCTCCTGCAAAGGAGAGGGAAATTGAAATTTGAGATTTCCATTTTCCATTTTAAAAGCCTCATCTCAGTACGCGTCACAAAAGACACATACTAGGACGAGGCATCTGCCACGCGGTTCCACCTAGTTTTGCGAGCTAGCTCGCAACCCTGAGCGCATCCCGAAGGGAGTAGTCGAAGGGTCGATACTTAACTCACACACTCTTTCTTACCAGCTTAGTCATTAGCAAGCTAATGAAATTGACATTCTCTGGTTGGTAGCCAGAGCAATCGCTAGTAATTATCATTATACACTTATCAATAATTATGTCAAAAACCGAATAAATCACCACCGCAACAAGAATATTTAATGTCAGCTTATAGTAGATTGGGTGACTTCTTAAAATGTGCCTATGGTAATCTTGGCCAAATCAGCGTTAGTAATACCAACACCCAATTGACGCATCAATTGATAAGCATCAGCACCACTACCGAGATAGTAACGTCGCAGATTAGTCGGATTGACATACCAAGCCTCGCCTAAGGATTCTACCTGTAGCATAATCTTACCCGCTTGTTTACTGGCGAAATTTTTATTATATAACATAGCTCCCATGCCGAGAGGATTGAAACCGCCAGCCAGCTCTTGATAATCATCAAAATTGTCAGCGTCAGTGTCTGCATTTTGAGCGTTGGTGCCCAAGGACCGCTCCAGCCGATCCGGCAATCCATCGCCATCACCATCGGTGCCGGCCACACCATCAACTATCGGCTCAATCTTGGCCAAATCGTTATTAGTAATGCCTTGTCCTAGACGACGCATCAATTCATAAGCCTCCTGAGCGTTACCCAAATAATATCTTAAACCATTTTCAGGATAAATATACCAAGCCTCTCCACGAGATTCCACCTGCAAATAAATCTTGCCTCTCATCTTAGCCTTAGCATTAACGGCGACGCCTGGACCAGAGGATTGACTAGGTTCAACGGCATCACTAGCCGACTTAAGACGTATTCGCGTCGCTTCTACTATATATTCCAAAGCAGTATCTCTGCCTTCAGTTACGGTAAAGTCTGCTTGTAATTTGAGCTTATTCTTTTGCTCCACCACAATTAGATAACTTTGTTGACGCGTTTTCAGATCAGCGCTAGGTAGATAAAGAGTCACCTGGCCATTGGCTGGCACGGTGAAAACTCCCAACTCCAAATTCTTGTCAGCAATGACATTACCGTCCACGTCCTTCGACCTTTGGAACAATTTGAATTTCTGGCCTGTTAATAATTTGCCAGCCGAATCTCGAAATATTAAAGTGGTGGTCGGCAAGGTCTTCTCCAGAGTCAACTTAGCGCTACAGCTAAAGCTGATATTAGGAAACCAGAAACAACCGTCCTTAGTCTTCTGAGGACATAATTCCAAGAGATATTTCTCAGACGGACTAGTAGTGAAGCTGGTCTTGGCCAGACCGAAGACGTCCACCTCACCCGAAGCCTTCTTGAGGCCTGGAGCGGGCCAGCCTTCAGGATCTAATTTCTGCAAATATAATTTATAGCTCATACTGCCCAGAATGCGACTGCTGTAATCTCTAAAAACCAGATTAATAGCGGATTTATAGTCGCAAGGCGCTAGGGAGTAATTGGAAATGAAAATTGGTAAATCGTTGCGACGATTCTTAAGCACTTCAACCATAATGTTCTGAGGTTCACTGTTACTATCTTTGTAACTAAGATAATAATACCCCGCCGGCAAAGCGATATAAGCTCGACCCTGATCATCGGTTATGAGATTATCAGAACTCTTGGCTGGACTGTAACCGCCGAAGGCGCTGTTAGCTCTAGCCGAGACTGACAATTTAAAATTCGGCACTGCTTGGTTGGTAGTGGAATCCTTAACTAATACCACCAAATCGCTTAAACGGACATCCAGATAAGTCGTTTGGCTGTCACGAGGCAGTAGCGTGTATTCATAAAATGTTTTATTGTTGGAACTTTTGATACTTAATAAATAAAAATCGTTAGCGCTCAAAGCCCTATCTCTGGTCGGCAATAATAAGTCAATATACCCCAGATTACCAGTATTGAAACTGCCCAGATTCTCCACTCCAGCCAATGCTCCGGCAGCGTCCGTCCCCTGGCTCCAAACCGAAAAAGAAATATTTTTCAAAATATTTGTTTGGCCATCACTAACTTTGACACGAAACAGGCTAAGCACCAGACTCACCTGCCCTTTATAACCACAACTGGCGTTTACAGAGTCGAAATAATAATAGTCCCTCTTCTTAACAACAGGATTAACAACTTTAATCACATAACTGGTGGGCGTTTCAGTCACCTTGAACTTGACTGTGCCTCGGCCCAAGAACGGATCAATCTTGCCAGTGGCCAATTTAACGTTAGGTTTCTTTTGACCATTAACATCAGTTGTTTGAGTGTAGATTTCGAATGAGGCATTAACTGTATTGCCTATACTATCCTTGATAATCAAGTCTAATTCAGCGTTACAGACGGTAGCGGCATTAGCGCTGGAAGTCTTGATAGCTAAAATCAAGCCTAAAATCAGGATAAATGTAATTTTTTTCATAGTTATATTATTATAGCACAAAAAACTAAATTTAAAAATCCCAATTTCTAATTTCCAATCAAGTCCTAAATCTTAATTCCTTAATCATAAATCATGGTAGCCTGATATCTGATACGTGTTACGTGATACGTGTTACGTGATACGTGTTACGTGACTAAAAGGGCCATTTAGCGTATTCGCCACTAGCTCCCAATTGACTGGCGATGGCCATGAGACGATTATATTTGGCGGTGCGTTCACTACGAGCTGGAGCACCAGTTTTAATCTGACCCGTACCCATGGCGACTGACAAGTCAGCGATAAAGGTGTCGGCCGTCTCACCACTACGATGAGAGACGACTGCAGTCATGCCAGCCGAACGAGCTTTTAGAATAGTAGCAATAGTTTCGCTAAGCGTACCGATTTGATTTAATTTGATCAAAATGGAATTGCTAGTCTTCTCAGTTATGCCCCGCTCCAAACGTTTAGTATTGGTTACATAGAGGTCATCGCCTACTAATTGCATCTTAGGATAAGCTTGGAAAAAATTAGCAAAACCAGCCCAATCATCTTCGGCGAAAATGTCCTCCATGGAAATCAAGGGGTATTTAGCCATGAGACCTTGGTAAAATTCAGTTAGCCCGGCGGTGTCCACTTGCTTGGCTTCTTTTTTCAATTGATATTGGCCATCGCTATAAAACTCTGTAGCGGCGGCATCAATCGCGAATTTGAATTGATCGTCCAGATTATAACCGGCGCGCTTAATCGCCTCGGTCATTAATTCAAAAGGTTCGTCATTGGATTTGACCACTGGAGCGAAACCACCTTCATCACCGATATTAGTGCCGTAGCCATTAGCCTTTAAGACATCTTTGAGATTAGCATAGACCTCGGCGCACATCCTAACCGCATCAGCCATAGTCTTGGCACCCACCGGCATAATCATATATTCCTGAATATCTGTCGCCCAATTAGCATGTTTACCACCATTCATAATATTCATCATCGGAATTGGTAGGGTGAATTTACCACTGAAATCTGGATTAAACTTGGATAAATAATGATACAGTGGTCGCTTCTCGGATTTGGCGCTGGCCACAGCTACGGCCATAGAAACGGACAAAATGGCGTTAGCACCAAGTCGAGATTTATTTTCCGTACCATCCATCTCAATCATCTTAGCATCTATAGCCTCCTGATCGCTGGCATCCATACCAATCAAGGCCTCGGCTATTTCATCAATATTACTGATGGCCTGCAGAACGCCTTTACCGCCATAACGTTTCGGATCCTCATCACGCAGTTCATGAGCTTCATATGAACCGGTGGAAGCACCAGAAGGCACGGCGGAACGTCCAGCAGAACCGTTTTCGAGATGCACCGTGGTTTCCAGGGTCGGATTACCTCGACTGTCTAAAATTTCTAAAGATTCGATTGATCTGATTTTCATATAAATTTAATTTATACCCATGCTTAAGCAAGCGATAATTTAATTATTAGTTTGAAGATGGCTCCGACTAATCAACTAATGTTTTCACCAATGCACGAATTCTAATAATAATGTTTTTAATTGTATTAACGTGAGTGCAGGATATTAGTGTATTAGTGAAAATATTAGTTGATTTGTGGGAGAGTACTTATATACCATTTTTATTTCATCAACTCCAACACATCGGCGTTGTCAAAATAAGGTGTAGTCAGGCCGTACTCCCAGGTCCAACCGTGCCAGGCTGTTTCTATCATCTTGCCAGTACCACCATGAGTGACTATCAGGACATTATTATCAGGGTGCTGGGAAATAATTTTATGCAGAACTCGATTAGCTCTTACTAACAAATCGTCATATTCCTCCACTCCCTCACCATCAAGAAAGAAATTAATCTTGTCACCGACAAAAATATTTTTACTGAATTTGGGAATATCTGCCAATGGCTTGCCTGTTAAAATGCCGAAATCTCTTTCTATCAAGTCCGCTTCGGTTATTATCTTTTCTACTCCGATTATTTCAGCAATAATTTGTGCGGTTTGTTGCGCTCGTAAGGCTGGTGAAGTGTAGATGAATTCTATCTCCTTTTTTTGTAATTTGACTCCAGTTGCTTTGGCCTGTTCTCGACCAATCGGTGTCAGAGCTTCATCACGTCGTCCATTCAAAATCTTATTGGCATTATCAAAATCCTGGCCATGCCTAACCACATAAATTGCACTCATAATTTGAATTTTATTACTTAAATAATAGCACAAAGATTGCCTTTAGGCCATCATGATTTATATCAATAAACTTAACTCTGACAGTCAATTACCTATTTGGATAGAAATCCCCGACCAACTGATTATACTGAACCACTTTGGCGTTGTAGTTATCAGACTGAAGCTTATAGTCATTATTAAGATTGTTATAAGCAACGATTTTAGCATTATAATCAGGCACCAAGGCATTGTAAGTGTCGATGTCAGCTGTCGCTTCTGCGTTATCCATTTTCATCTGTATTGCTTGAACTTCATTAAGAGCGGAATCTATTTGAGCTTTTAGTGCATTCAAACTTGGTAAAATCGCATTCATCTCTTGTTCCAAGTTTATAATCGAATCGACCGAAGCCGTAGTAGCCATAATGCCCTGATAGACTTTACCGGTTCTGGCTTGCAGGACTTCTATTGCACCCAATTGTTCTGATTTGAAAATATTATTGAATTGTCCTTTGAAGGCATCGGATCCAACGTTTGTAAGCACGCTACCCTGTCCAAGTGACCTAGGGATAGCGCCGATAGGGAAATAATTAGTCGTCTCAGCGAAACAATACCCAGTCGCTCTGACGCTGTATTCCTTAGGGCACTGAATACCAGCCGCGCTATGATTAACATCGGGAAAATCCAGGACAGCCGAACCATAACCCAGTTCCCGCAGTAACATCACCGCCAAGAAAGTTTTATCAGAGCAAACTCCAAGACCCGTAAACAAAGTTTCGTAAGGATAATTCGGGGTGCCCGTTTCCAGATTTTTGCCAGTATCGTAGGGAATGGATTGCACGAAACTCATCATCAAATCAATCATACCGTCCTCAGTCATCCGGTCAATGCTGGCTATGGCTCGAAATTGAGTTGCCAAACTCTTAATCGTGTTATCGCCCGCCTTCGGAGTTAGAAACATTTGATAATAATCCTCGTGCCAATCTACTGGTAAGTCGCCATAATATTTATAGACCTTGGAGCTTTGGACATAACTCTGATAAAGCTTGGGCTGTAATGCTAAAGTGACATAGTAAGGTCGGCCACGAAAATTCCATTTGAAAACGGTGTTATTAATAACTGGCTCCGGAGCGCTAACTGACGACTCAATTGGCTTCACTAGATTGAATTCCGGACTAATCTGTGACAAAGAATTATTGGTCACGCCTAAACCGAATTTTTTCAAAATATTAAAGGCCTCATCTGGAGTTCCGAGATAAACAGTCTTGAGATCGACCGGATTGACATAATAGGCCTGACCCTGGCTTTCAACCTTTAACAATATCCTGCCAGCTAAACGAGCTGGCGCCTGACCACGCCAGACATCGAAATCCCTGTTACTGACACCCAGTCCCAAGACACGAATCACCTGACCGGCATCAGCCGGACGACCCAAGAAATATCGACGAAGATTAAGCGGATAGACATACCAAGCCTCGCCATGCTCCTCCACTTGCAGTAAAATCCGACCAGACAAACGCTCAGACAAACTGGTCGCCGCTTGAATGTTGAACGGCACTATTAACAGTAAGACCACCAACAATAAGACTTTATTAAATATTTTTTTCATATAGTTATTTATAAACCCCTACCACAAGTTTGGAAAAATTTAATAATGATAGGTTTTACCCATTTCAATTGTGACCGCTCGATAGATTTGTTCGACCAAAACCAATCGCGCTAATTCATGAGGCATGGTCAATGGTGACAAAGACAGTGCTTTCGGAAAACGCTTTCGCAACTTAGGATCAAAACCCAAAGAGCCTCCAATAATCAAAACTATTGCTTTGTTCTCAGAGTACAACATTTCGCTAAAAGAGCGCGAATCCATCAATTTGCCGGCCTCAGCCAATAAATAAACTTGAGCCTCGCTTCTCTTGGCAAGCCATTTATCAATTCGCTGAGCTTCCAAATCCATAGCCTTAGCATGATTAGTCTCACTAAATTTTTCAGCTGGTAATTCCACTAAATCAATCTTAGCATAGGGGGCCAATCTCAAGAGATAGTCAGCGATTATCGCTTCTAGATTTTTTTGCTTAACTTTACCGATGGCTAGAATGGTCAGTCTCAACATATTATTCTGGCATCAGACCTTCAAACTTATCTTTACTGGCATGACAAACAGGACAAGTCCAGTCGTCAGGCAATTCATGAAATGGAGTCCCTGCTGGGATACCGTGCTCAGGATCACCAAGCGCTGGATTATAATGATAGTCGCAGACACGACAACGATAGGATTTAGCCATATATTATTTCGTTAATTATAATGGTTTTATTATAGCATTCTAATCCCAAATAACAAATTGACGAAATATTTGACATACTCTACAATAAGGCTGAATTGATTATAGACTTGCCAAAGCAGGATTAGTATAACGGTAGTACGCGGCCTTCCCAAGGCTGTGGCACGGGTTCAATTCCCGTATCCTGCTCTAACGAAGTTTGTAAACTGATTTCGGGCTGTAGTATAGTGGTAGTACGCGTGCATGGGGTGCATGTAGTCGCGGTCCGATTCCGCGCAGCCCGACATTTATATAAATTGATACGTGATATGTGTTACGTGTTATGTGTTACGTGTTATGTGACTTCGGGCTGTGGTATAGTGGTATTACGTGCGATTCGGGTTCGCATAACCGCGGTTCAATTCCGCGCAGCCCGACTTTTATACAAGTAAATAAAATCCCAAGTTCCCTGCCTGACGGCAGGCAGGAATTCTGGATGCCCGACTAACGGAGTTCATCAGGTTTATAAAGTTTTTAAAGTTCTTAAAGTGTTTGATGCACGATACTTTACAAACTTTCTAACTTTACAAACTTACTACTTTGGCAAAATAAAAATACTCTAGATGAGTATTTTTATTTATTTTCCCTCCCCTTACTAAGAATGAGACTAAGAACAAACTATCATCTCCCCCTTACCAAGGGGGAGACCGAGAGGGGGTCGTATTGAATGAAACATCAATATAATCTCTCAAAACTTAAACCTTCTCAGTATTTTTCATCAGATTACTTAAGATAGCATTAAACAAGGCTAAGACTAAGCTGAAGCCTAAGGCCGGCCAGAAGCCATCCACTTCGAAACCTTTGACCAAACTGGAAGCGAAAAGCACTAAGAGAGCATTAATAATCCAGGTGAAGAGACCTAATGTTAAAATATTAATAGGTAGAGTCAGAATAATCAGGATTGGTTTAATAAAAGTGTTAATGAGTGCCATCAGCACCACTAGCCACAGGGCCGTCCACCAGCCAGCCACGCTGATACCAGGAATAATTGCCGCTACCAAAATGATAGCCGCAGCATTGAATAACCATCTTAGAAAAAGCATATTATTTTTTTAATTTATAAAACTCTAAAATATTACTATATTCCCCTCTTTAGTGGGTGCCGGTAAGCCTTCCTAAGCAGGCAGAGCGAGGCGTAAAGAAAAAGGGATGCGAGGCAAAAATTCACAACGAACTTTTACAATTAAAAAATATGGGTTAATTATAAGTCATTTTATAAAATTTTTCAACCGAAAAATTTTCTAATCTGACTTTTTTTCAAAAAAATAAGCCCCAAACAGAATAACCTGAAAGGGGCTGTATCGCACCGTTCATATTCAAGGCCGATATAGACAATGACCGTCAAAACATGAAGGGTCATGTCCTGGAAATTGGTCAAGTATTGTTTGGTGCAGTTCGCGAATTGAACGTTCTTGCACTATGCCAATAACCGTTTCATTTCCAGGACAAGGACTAACTCGACCGTCGCCGTAAATCTGGATTCGCTCCACGCACGGATAAGTAGCAAAGTTATTCCAGATTACGTGATTGAAGCCGAATTCGTCTCGGTCGATTGAATGAACAATCCGTTGCATCTCTTGTCTTGCTCTAATAGAAGGCTCCAAGCTTCGGTCAAAGGCACTGTTCACGGCTCTACCAACTGGTAGATAAAACGCGAACACAATCCAAAGATTGTTTTTGCGACAGAAGCGCAGAGTTTCAGCGACCTCTTCGATGTTACGACTGGAAATTACCATATCAAACCCGATGCGAGTTGTGCCATCGGATTCAACCTTGTTGAAGCCGACCTCCATGAGAAGTCCCAACGCTTCGTTGCGCTGTTCGAAGTATCTGCCCACCTTGTCTCCGACAACCCAGTTCTGGTAAACGGGATTGAATAAACTATCACATTTTATACAGACAGTCGCTCCGGTGTCTTTCAGCCGCTGAACGAAATCGCGGTCACGCAATTTGGTAGCAGCATCGGTGAAGACGACTGGAATTATTCCCTTAGACGAAGTGTATTCAACGATTTCAAAAAAGTGAGAGTCAATCGTTGGCTCGCCCTCTCCAAGAAAATCGATTGCCCTTGCTTCCATTTCAGCGACTTCGTCGATAACGCGCTTAATCTCCTTCAAGGTCAAAGTGCGTTTCCGTTTGTCAGTAAAACAATGAAAGCAATCGTGCGGACAAGACGCCGTCATCGCTCTAAAATCCACCACTGGCAACTTTGTTAGAAAGTCCTGCTCGGCTATGTCCCAGCCACGCAGAACCGCACCAATTCCGACTGGAACTTTACCGAGACCAACATAAACTTCATTAGACAACATGGTCAGTTTCTCCTTTTCTTTGTTTTATAAGGTACATTTTATTCACTATTAAGTAATGGTCATTCTTAACATAATACGAACAATTTTGTCAAGTTAAACAAAAGTAGAAATTCTAAAGAATTTCTGCAATAATAATGATAAAAAAAATTTTCTTGGTGGACTTGAGGGGACTTGAACCCCTTACCTTTGCAATGCGAATGCAACGCTCTACCAGATGAGCTACAAGCCCATTCTCCAAACTCTAATTATTAAACAATTAGAAATTGTGATTTGGGACATTGTTTTGAAACCCGCCCGACTGAACGATTTCAGTCGTTCGGGCGGGTTGGAAATTAGAAATTGTCCCGCACAATTTAGAATTTTATAGAGGCGGGATCCCGCTACGCGGTGAGAAATTATTTTACATGTTACACCTTATGCTTTCTCTTAAACTGTTTATCCTCCTCTGCCCTCTTATCAACTATCACCTCTTTGGCACGCTGACGCAAATCGCTCAATTCTAATTTCACTAACTCCTGACTGCGATTACTAAGCCACTCGTAAGTATTTAATTCTGGTTGTTCGATAACTTCCGCCAGCAAGACATCCAGAATAGCTCCGATTATCGGACCTGGTTTAATTTTCAAAAGTGGCATCAATTGATCACCGTTGATCTGTAACATCTTAACGCTAACCGGATCGTTTTGCACCTTATCCATCATGTATTGCAAATGACGTAATTTGTATGGCATGGCCTTAGGCGTACCTGAACCGAGACGATCAGCGACGCGCAAGTCAATTAAATCCTGCAGATTTTCACGACCAGTCTTGGCGATCAAGCGACGCACACTAGTGGCAGTCACTTCGTCCACCATGTAATAAAACATATGATTCTTAACCAGATTAACCACCTTCTCTAAATCTTCAGTGCTAAACTTCAGACGCTTCATAATCCGCTCGGTCATCTTGGCGCCAACATACTCATGGTTATAAAAGGTCGCCTTGCCTTCAATAAATTTCTTAGTCTTAGGTTTACCAACATCATGCAAGAGTGCAGCTAAACGAACACGGTAATCGTCATTCGGACAATGCTTCAAAGCTAAAGCACAATGAGTAAAGACATCATAAATATGATGGTGATTTTGTTTAACTCCTACTCCATCCATTAATTCCGGAATGATGTATTGCAGCAGTCCCGACTCTTTGAGACCGATGATGCCGTAATAAGCATCACGTGATTTTAAAATCTTGACCAGTTCGTCATGAATACGTTCATTAGCTACGAAGCGAATTGCTCCAGCCATTTTAGCAATCGCCCTCTCGGTCTTGGGTTCTAGTTTAAAATTTAATTGCGCTACAAAACGCACTCCACGCATCATACGCAGAGCATCTTCTTTGAAGCGATCCATCGGTTCACCGACAGCACGTAATATCCTCTGTTTAATATCCTTCTCGCCACCGAAGTAATCAACCAACTCAAAGGCTTCACCATCCAACTCAATCACTTTGTTATGACCATGGGCCACGAATTGACCTATCAGGGGCCTGAGAGCCAAGGCATTGACTGTGAAGTCACGGCGAGCCAGATCCTTGTCCAGACTATCTTCAAACTTAACTTCGTCGGGATGACGACGATCAGAGTAACCTTGCTCACTGCGATAAGTAGTCACTTCCACTGCGTCCACGCAGTGCCCTGAGCGAGTGGAGCGAGTCGAAGGGTCATCATCACCATCTCTCACTTTCACAATCACCGTCCCAAAATTATTTTCATAAACAGCGTCAGCAAAGACAGCTAAAATTTGCTCTGGTCGAGCGTTGGTCGTCAAATCCCAATCAGCGCTGGGTTTATTTAATAATAAATCGCGCACGCTACCGCCCACCACCCAAGCTTCATAGCCGGCAGTTTCCAGAGTCTTAATAATTTGTCGTAAATAGTCAGGTATCATAGTAAAATAATTCAAAATTTATACCTATACCCAATTGATTTAAAGTTAGCATGTAAATCTAACACCAAATTTAAATCAGATTGAATAATGATAGCATACTGACTTATTTAATTAAACGCAAGGCCAGGCTTGTCAAGAAATAAACCAAGCCTATTTAGAATTTATATAAAATCTTCTGAAAATCAACTATCCTATTATTTTTTATAATCAAACCCTCACGCTGAAGCAGAGCTATTTTCTGGACGCTACCGCCGGCGTAGCCACCTAGGCGACCGTCGGAACAGACTACCCGATGACATGGCACCTGTGGCGCGTCAGGATTTTTATTAAGAGCATTACCGACGGCACGACTTGCTCGTGGCGAACCAAGCGCCTTAGCCAACTCAGCATAAGTTGTCACCCTACCCTTGGGAATCTGTTTTAATTTGCCCCAGACTTGGGATTGAAAGATAGTCATAACTTAAAATTAATACATATCTATAATACATATCTACCTATCAGCTACCTATCTACAAATTCTAAGTTTATGAATGATCCTGAGTATATTAATTAGTAAATTATTGATATGTAGATTTGTGGTCGATTTGTAGATATGTATTACCTAAGTCTCGCCTGCGGATTAATCTGACTCGCCAGCTTAAATAAATCATCCATTTCGGCGTCAGTGAAGACTCGAGAGTTTTCAAATTCAGCATTGACCAAATTTTTATCACTAAAGAATTTTTGTAGATACCACAGTTTAGCGCCTGACTGCTTGGCCATCACCGCCAAATCATCACCACTGTGCCAGGCAGGTGCCAAGGTAGAACGAAATTCACAAGGCACTTTGGTCTCTTGTAAGATGAGCGCGCTCTGTGTCAATTTGTCAGTATCGACTTTGACACCAACAATCTGCTCGTATTTATCCCAGGGAGCTTTGATATCCATGGCCACATAATCAACCAAACTGTCATTAATTAAACTTTGCAACATTTCTGGATTAGTACCATTAGTATCTAATTTAACCAAGAAGCCAAGCTCTCTAATACGCTTAATAAACTCGGGTAAATCTCGATGCACCGTCGGCTCTCCGCCAGAGATAACCACTCCGTCTAATTTACCGACCCGCGACTTCAGGAAATCAAACAGGTCAGCCTCTGATATCAGTGACTGACCCGATTGATTCAATTCTCCCGACTGACTCTCAAGGGGCCAGACAAGCATGGGATTATAGCAAAAGTGGCATCTGAAATTACAACCCTGGGTAAAGATAATAGCCGACAAATTATCCGGATAATCCAAGAGGCTCAAGTGTTCAAGGCCACCGATTAACATATTTATTCTTCTTGTTTACAAACTTCATAAGTCAAGCGATCTCGATATTCCGATCGTTTGCCCTTGTTCCAGCTCTTAACCGGCGTAATCCAGCCGACGACTCTGGCATAAACTGTGCATTCTTGGCGCTGTGTTTGAATTGGGCTCATAATATTGTCTGGCCAGGAATCCCCTCCTAGCTTAATTAATTATTAAAAATTTGATTGATTGAAATTTTGTTGACGATCAATAACTATCACTCCTTCGGCGAAACCGATTTCCTGATCACACTTCGGACAATACTTATGCTCACCTTCTAAGTATCCGTGCTTAGGACAAATGGAGAAAGTCGGACTGATAGTGAAGTATGGTAATTTATAATTATTGACAATACGTTGCACCAGTTTCTTAACCGCTTCATGGTTATTGATACGCTCACCCAAGAAGCCGTGCAAAACAGTACCACCAGTGTATTTGGTTTGTAATTTATCCTGGAGTTCCAAAGCTTGAAAAACATCGTTAGTGAAGCCGACTGGCAAGTGAGTGGAATTAGTGTAATAGGGATCACCGCCGTTACGATAAGCCTCTTCATTGGCCGTAATAATATCAGGATATAATTCTTTATCCTTCTTGGCGAAGCGATAAGTAGCGCCCTCGGCCGGACTAGCTTCCAAATTATAGAGGTTATTAGTCTCATTCTGATAATCCATCAAGCGATCACGCATGAAGTCCAGGATCTCCACCGCTAAGGCATTACCTTCAGGCGTGGTAATATCCTGACCAGTCAGATTCAACAAGGCCTCATTCATGCCGTTGATGCCGATGGTGGAGAAATGATTCTGCCAGTAAGCTCCGAAGTGGCTCTTAATACCTTCTAAATAATACTTGGAGTAGGGGTAGAGACCTTCATCGGTGAAGCGTTCCACAATCTTACGTTTCAATTCCAGACTATCCTTGGCCAAATCCATTAAGCGATATAATTGATTTAAAAATTCTTCTTTGCTGTCTGCCAGATAACCTAAGCGTGACAAATTGATCGTTACCACACCCATAGATCCTGTTAGTGGATTAGCGCCGAAGAGTCCGCCACCACGTTTACGCAATTCACGATTGTCCAAACGCAAGCGACAGCACATACTGCGAGCATCATCCCGATTCATATCACTATTAACGAAGTTAGAAAAATATGGAATGCCGTATTTAGCAGTCATCTCCCACATCGGCTTGAGGCAGGGACGATCCCAGTCAAACTCTTTGTCAACATTGTAAGTAGGAATTGGGAAAGCGAAGACACGACCAGTGGAATCACCCTCGTACATCACCTCGGCAAAGGCTTGATTGAACATATCCATCTCCATTTGGAAATCCTTGTAACGCTCCTCCTTAATCTCGCCACCAATAATAACATGCTCCTCTCCAATCATGGGACTAGGAATCACATCCAGTGTCACATTGGTAAATGGTGTTTGGAATCCTACGCGAGTTGGCACATTGAGATTGAAGACGAATTCTTGTAGAGCTTGTTTAACATCTCTGTAACCGAGGTTGTCATAACGAATAAAAGGCGCTAGATAAGTGTCGAAATTAGCGAAGGCCTGAGCTCCAGCCGCCTCGCCTTGCATAGTGTAGAGGAAATTAACCGCCTGACCCAGAGCGGCTCGAAAATGCTTGGGAGCCTTGGATTGAATCTTCTCTTCCACACCACCAAAACCCTTGGTTAACAGGTCTTTCAAGTCCCAGCCACAACAGTAAGGTGCTAACATGCCGAGATCGTGGATATGAAAAGAGCCGTTGACGTGGGCTTCACGGATATTTTCTGGATAGATTTTATTGAGCCAATATTTGGCGCTGACAGCGCTGGCAATGTAATTATTCAAGCCCTGGACACTGAAGCTCATGTTGGAATTCTCCTTAAGCCTCCAATCGGAGCGACCTAAATAATCCTCCATCAACTTATCATTGGTGTCACTGCCCATCTCGCGGATTTGACGATGTTGATCACGATAGAGAATGTACGCCTTAGCAATGGAGATTAAACGATTGCGAATCAAAACGCCTTCAATCAAATCCTGAATCTCTTCCACGGCCGGAATACTATTCTTGTGAAATTTTAGAGTAATCTCGGTCACGACTTCCTCAGCTAATCTGGTAGCCATATCCAAATCATCTACCTCAACTGCTTTGCCAGCCTTGTAAATTGCTTTAATAATCTTCTCTTGGTCAAAAGCGACAATATCGCCTGAACGCTTGCGAAGTTGGGTGATAGTTTCTTTGGGCATGGTGATTATATTAAAGATTAAACAAATGACTACTAAATAATTTGACTCAAGTCATAGTCTAGCTACTGTGAAACTTCTCGAAATTTAAAATTTATCACCCCGATGTCCATCGGGGGATCCCGCCTCTATTAAAAACTAATATTGAGCGGGAAAAGTCAAAAGTCAAAAGTCAAAATTTTTATTTATTATTTTCCAGTTCCTTCAACTCACGGCGGAAACTGGCAATATCCTCAAATGATTTATAGACACTGGCGAAACGGATATAAGCGACTTGATCAAATATTTTCAAATGGTCCAAGACTATCTTACCGACATCATCACTTAGTATTTCGTTTTTCTTAGTTGACTGTAAATCTCTTTCAATTAGATTGATTAATTTCTTGAAATCGTCCTCGGTCACCGGTCTTTTCTCCAGGGCGCGATGTAGACCCTTCACTATCTTCTCTCTGGAGTATGCCTCCTTGAGACCGTCCTTCTTAACAACCGTCAAATCCAGAATTTCCATTTCTTCGTAAGTCGAAAAACGAAAGCCACATTCTAAGCATTCTCGACGCCTCCTGATAGATAAATCTTCGTTAGTCGCTCGAGAGTCAACTACCTTAGTTTCATCATGATAACAAACCGGGCACTTCATATTTTAAGGCTAATCTTAGCACAGACATATTCAATAATATACTATATATTGTGTAGTCGTACTATTCACACCACAAGATATTGTGTGTACCCCTATTATAGTCCTTTTTTAAATCAGGGTCAAACCGCCTAATTGCCATTATTTTAATGCTATTTTGACTCCAGTGGTATTAAAACACAGCCTGCCGAATCGACAGGCTGTGGATAAGATAGTGTGCTCCTAAAATATTTACTTCTTTAGCTCGAAACCGGGACCGACAAAGTGCAGTGAGTCTAAGGATGTTTTGGTCTCGGACAAAATACCGGCCACAATAATATCATTGCCAAAGAAATTTTCTACACTGTCCCCTGGCTTAGTGATTAACTTAGCCTCAATCATCATCTTGGCTTCAGCAGAACCGATATAAATTGGTAGATATCGCTTAGAACCCAGAACGACCGGATCAAAGCTCTGAATCTCAGCTGTGAATTTTTCCGGAATATTACTAATGATGGTTGGCTTAGTACCAGTCGCGTTAACTACAGTACTGGTAACGAAGTAAAATCCCTTGATTATCTCCTCTTCGGCTACATATTTAACATCGGCCTTGTTAGTCATCTTTACCAAAGTTAGCTTATTAACAACATGATAGTCATCAAGTACAGTGCCAGTCGGTTCTAAGATGCCGACAATTTTGACTGAACTAAGTCCAAAGAAATCTTGCAAGCTGTCGCCAGGTCCGGTAATTAACTTCTCTTCAATCATCATCATGGCTTCATTGTAACCAATTACCATTTCATCATTGCCCAGGTTCAAAGTGCCTAACTTAGCCTTGAGCATACCAGGCAAACTGTCCGCGCCTAAGAATAATTTAGGATTGCCTTCAGCGAAATCAATTTTGGTCTGACCGTTAGCCACGAAATTATTCAAGAGACTGGCTGTTTCAACCGAGACGACAATATTCATGCCCTGAGCCTGATTTTCCATGCCAGAACTAAGCTTAGCGAATTCCAAGAAACCAAAGGTGAAAACAATAACCATTATTACTGGAGCTACCAGAGAAAGATAATTCCTCTTGTTAGGTCGGAAATAACGCAGTAACAAAGCATTGCCAACTACCGAAATAGAACTCATGGCCATAGCTAGACCGGCCAATTCCGGCTTCAATACCAAATCATAATTAATAAACAAACGAGCGGCGATAGGAATACCAATAACATTATAAAACAGAGCGAAGAATAGATTTTGCTTGATTTTCATCATTGTTTCACGGGACAATTGGAAGGCGGTCACCACATCTCTCAAGTCATCTTTCATAATGACAATGCCACCCGCTTCCATAGCCACATCGGTACCTGACCCCATAGCAATGCCAAGGTCAGCCTGAGCCAGCGCCGGCGCATCGTTGATACCATCACCGACCATAGCCACTTTATTGCCTGTTTGTTGCAGTTTCTTAACCTCATTAGCCTTGTCTTCTGGGAGAACCTCAGCTAAGACATTGTCAATACCGACTTGACTAGCAATGGCTCGAGCCGTGCGTTCATTATCACCGGTGATCATATAGACAGCGATACCTAACTTCTTTAATTTAGCGACGGCTTCTGCTGAAGTTGTTTTGACCGTATCCGCTACGGCAATAGCACCAATAATACCCTCTTTGGTGGCAAGTATCATAGCAGTTTTACCTTGCTCTTCTAACTTGGTCAGTTTGCGATTAACCTTAGTGATAGAATGACCAAGAATCTCAGTCATTAAACGACGATTGCCGAAATAATATTCTGTTTGCTCAATGATACCTTTGACACCATGACCTGGTATAGCTGAGAAATTTTTAACCTCATCCAAGCTAATCGACTCGTCATTGGCGTAGGAATAAATCGCTTCAGCCAAAGGATGTTCTGAGAGTTTTTCTAGACTGGCAGAGATGGCTAAAATCTCATCTTCTTCCGCGTTTTCGAATGAGATGATATCTGTCACTTCAGGCTTACCTTTAGTCAGTGTGCCGGTCTTATCAAAGACCACGGCTGTGATATGACAAGCCGCCTCCAATGGTTCACCGCCTTTAATCAAAATACCGTACTCAGCGCCTTTGCCAGTACCGACCATCAATGAGGTTGGTGTGGCTAGACCCAAAGCGCAAGGACAAGCGATAACTATGACAGCCGTAAAGGCCATCAAAGCGAAGGACAGTGTAGCACCCAAAACAAAGAACCAAATCAAGAAAGTAAGTATAGCAATAACGATAACAATCGGCACGAAGACTGCTGAAATGCGATCAGCGAAACCTTGAATTGGTGCCTTGGAGCCTTGAGCATCTTCAATTAAACGAATTATCTGAGCCAAAGCTGTTTCATTGCCGACTCTGGTAGCTTCAAATTCAAAGGTACCAACCTTATTGACAGTACTACCAATAACCATGTCCCCAACGTTTTTTTCCACAGGCAAACTTTCTCCAGTAATCATTGATTCGTCAATAGCCGATGTTCCTTTAACAATTTTACCATCAACAGGGACCTTCTCACCTGGACGAACCATGACGATATCACCACGGACAACATCTTCAACTGGCACATCAACAGTTACGCCATTGCGTATGACACGAGCGGTCTTGGCTTGCAGGCCCATTAATTTCTTGATGGCATCACCAGTCTTGCCCTTGGTTCTAATTTCTAACCATTTGCCCAAGATCACAAAGGTGATCAAGAAGGCAGCGGTTTCGAAATACATTTCAGGTATCTTGCCATTAAGTCCAATTAACGATTTGGTTTGAACAAAATAATTAATGAAGTTGATCAAACTGTAAAAGAAGGCAGTGGAGGTACCGATGGCGATTAAACTGTCCATGTTGAAAGTTCTCATCTTGAGACTAGACCACATACCTCGATAAAAACCAGCTCCGATAACAAACTGAATTGGAATGGTCAAGATCAGGGACACTAAGCCCACCCAAGGTAGTAAGACCGCTTGGCCCGGTAGAGCGAAGAAGTCCAACAACATGAAATAGAGCATGGGTGCACTGAGAATAGCGCCAAACAAAAATTTGGTGAAGTAGCTTTTGGTTTCCGCTTGACGTTTACGATGATCATAGTCGCTATCTTTGGCATCTACTAACTCCGCTTTATATCCAGCCTTAGAGATAGCCTCGATCAACTGTTTAGAACCCGTCTGAGCTTCGTCAAAAACGATACTCGCCTTTTCAGCGGCGAAATTAACATTAGCCTGTTTGACACCTGGCGTCTTCTTAAGTGATCGCTCAATAATATTAGCGCATGAAGAACAATGCATACCAAACAGTGATAAGCTCACTCTTTGATTATCGCTCTGCTTAGTATCTGGAACTTTGATAGTATTAGCCTGTTGGCTAAGCGAGCGAGTCTCAGAGCTAGAATCATTGTCATGAGCAGTTACTAATTCAAAGAGCTTGGCCATAGCACCAGTCTTGCCTAGTTGAGTAGCCAGACGATCCAGTTCCGGATGATTTTCTGGTACGATAAATTCAGCACTTCGATCATTTTTGATTATTCCATTGAAGACAGCCTTGCCCCTGTCATCTTCAGATACCTGACCCTCAGCCGCTGTTTTGGAAGACAATTTAACTTTGAGTGGTTCACCACTAGCACCGCGGTGATTAGTAATGACAACTTCGTTTGATTGATTAGTGGTGTTTGCCGTTGATTGGACACTAGCCTCGTAACCAGCTTTTTTAATTGCCACTATAACATCGGCTTCACTATTCTGAGTATCATCTAATTTTAATTCTGCCTGACCAGTCTGCCAGCTAATAGACACATCGCTGACACCTGGTAATTCGGCCAGCTCCTCCTTGATAATTGCTTCGCAAGAAGAGCAGTGCATGCCTGTTATCTTGAGTATTATATTTTGAGTCATATGTTTAATTAACTATTGAATAATGAGTATCGGACAAGCTCTGAGCCAAAAGCGTCGGATCAAGTTTCGCTTCGCTAAACACTTGAGCCTGTCCGCTTGTTAAATCTATTTTAACCTCGAGCACCCCAGGCACTTTAGTAAAACGATTTGTCACTAATTTGACGCAGGCCTCACAGCTTAGGCCAGATATTTGAAATGTTTGATTAGTCATATATTGCTTATTTATAAAATAAATTAATTAATATTTTAGTTAATGAATTTGAGATTAGACTCTTAATCTTTTGATTAGTTTAAGACATTTTTTTTAATACTTGTGCTAGTTCCTCTAGCGCCTTATCCTTACTATCAGATTGTAGAGACTTGATAACGCAATGATTCATATGGTTCATTAGTAGAATTTCTTCGGCTTTCTTGATAGCCGCTCGCACCGCTGAAGTCTGTTGCAAAACGTCAATGCAATAAACATCAGTCTCTACCATAGTAATAATTTTCTTAAGGTGACCTTCGGCTATTTTTAAACGTCGAGCCACATCTGACTTGGGGGTTGATTTCTTAGTAGTCATATAATAAATATTAGTTACCCCCTACCCCAGGGGTAGGTATAGACATAATAGCTTTTTTAAAAATTCGTGTCAAGACACTGGTAACCCTGACTTTAAATATTGGTTTAAGGGCACAAAAAACGAAGCCTTTCAGCCTCGTTTTATAAAAAATATTAAATTTTAACTACTGTGCTAATTCGCATGTGCCCCATTTGTAGTGGGGCCGAGCGTAGCGAGTAACACTAATTTATTCGCATGTCCCGCATTCGTAGAGCGGGTCCGCCTTGGGAAGGGAAGAATTACCTGTAGTGACTCGTGGTGAGCATGTCGAACTAGCGTAGTCGAACTACATCATCTTCTTCCGGATGAAGGCTGGAATGCCGAGATCCTCTTCTTCTTCAGTGTATTCTTCTTCGGGGGCAATAATCGGAGTTCTTTTCTTAATCGGCTCCATCTGTGCCTGTTTAACTACTGAGGGTTTAATCCGCTCATCTTGTTTGATTTCTTCTTCGAGGAAGACCGATGGCGTGTAACGCTTATTATCAATCTGGACTATCCTACCTGGTTTATTATTGAAACCAGTGGCTACTACTGTAATCTTGATCTCATCTTTCAAACGATCATCAATACCAGCTCCGAAAATAATCTTAGCCTCTTCGTCAGCCGAGGAAGTAATAATCTTGGCCGCCTCATTAACATCAGTCATAGTCAGATCACTACCACCGAAAATAGTAAAGAGGACGCCCTTAGCGCCTTCGATAGACATTTCCAGCAGTGGAGAGCTGATAGCAGCCTTAGCCGCTTCTACTGCCTTATTTTCACCGCTAGCTCGTCCGATACCCATCAAAGCACTGCCACTGTCCTGCATAATCGTCTTAACATCGTTGAAATCGACGTTGATCATACTATGAACACTGATAATCTCCGCAATACCGGCTACACCTTGGCGTAGCACTTCATCGACCACCATGAAGGCGTCGAGTATACTGGTCTTCTTATCAATGACTTGTAATATTTTATCGTTTTGAATGGTAATGATGGCATCGACTCGATCAGATAATTCAGCCAAGCCACGGTCGGCAATGTTATTTCTCTGCTGTCCTTCAAATGAGAACGGCTTAGTTACCACTGCTACGGTTAAAGCGCCGAGGTCACGTGCCATTTCAGCCACAATCGGTGAAGCACCGGTGCCTGTGCCTCCGCCCATACCACAGGTAATGAAGACCATGTTAGCGTCCTTAAGAGCCTCACGAATCTCGTTTTGAGCTTCTTCGGCTGATTGACGACCCAATTCCGGATTCATGCCAGCGCCCAATCCTCGGGTAATGGTCTTGCCGATATGAATCTTCTTGGTAGCCTTGGAGTAATGTAAAGCTTGAACATCGGTATTAATCGCGATAAAATCAACCCCCTTGATACCACAATCAATCATGCGATTCAAAGCACTGCCACCGGAGCCTCCAACTCCGACAACTTTGATTTTTGCAAATGTTTCTACGACTGGTTTGACTTCTGCCATATACTTTATGTATTTAAAGCATTTTATAATGTATTTTTAAAATTAGCAAGTGCCTTAAGGCCTGAAAATTGACCATATTTTACCCAAACCATCGCTAATATTGCCGACTACATGCCTTACTGATAGATTAGCGGAGCCTTGGCCACGCTGAGATGACTCACCCCAAATGACCAAACCGAGCGCTGCCAGGTAGTCCAATTCATTAACTTTGTCCACCACAGTCGGGATATTTTTATTAGCGCCCAGGCTAACCGGTAGTCGCAGGGTCTTCTTGGCCACTTCCACCAGGTCTGATAATTTGGCTCCGCCACCAACCATAATCACTCCAGCTGGTAACATACCACTGCGATCAATTTTTTTGAACTCGGCATCAATCCGCTCCAGAATCTCCACTACTCTAGCCTCAATGATTTCAGAGACATATTTTCTAGAGATGACCGAAACCTCATCACGCAAATCTTCTTCGTGCAGAATCTCAGAGATATCAATCTCGTCTTTTTTATTGAATTGTTCCGCCTTGGCGCTACCGTATTTAATTTTAATCTTCTCTGCCAAAGTAATCGGACAACGTAAGCCAATGGCAATGTCAGCCGTAATTAAGCCAGAACCAATTGGCAAGACAGCAGCGTGAAGTAGTTCTCCTTCTTCGTAAACCACCAAGGTGGTGGTGGTAGCACCCAAATTAACCACGGCCACACCGAGATCCTTTTGCCTATTATCCAAGACGGCGCTAGCAGTAGCCAAACCAGAGAAAATTAAGTCTTCAATGGTTAAATTAGCCCGTTCAATCGCTTTGGCCATGTTCTTAATTTGGTTGGACAGACTCTGAATTACTAAACATTCTACTTCCAATCTAACTCCGCTCATGCCTAAGGGGTTCTTAACTGTCTCTTGGCTGTCAACCTTATACTCCATGGGGACCACGTGTAGAATTTCATAATTCGGTGGTACCGCCAAGGCTTGAGCCGCTTCAATAGCTCGGCTGACATCATCTTGACTGATTTCATTATCACTCCGACTAACAGCCACTACACCGCGAGAGCGGTCGCATTTCAGATTAGGGCCATTGATACCGAGCCAAACATTACTAACACTAACGCCCAGTAAACGTTCAGCCTTTTCCAATACCGCGCTGATGGCCGAAGTAGCGTCTTCAATGCTATTGATAGTGCCCTTGGAGATACCTTCAGCCGGAGTGGAGACAGCCCCTACAATTTGTAGTTTCTCTCCCATTTCAGTAGCCACCATCTGACCGATAACCAGCCTGATTTCAGTCGAACCGATGTCCAAGCCTGCTAATAATTGGTTTTTCATATATATATCTTATTATCTTAATTATACTAGAAAAGCCCTAACAAAGCAACCCTGGTCGTTATTCCCCTGACTTCCTTAGGACTTGGGTTGCGATTGTTTCGACCTCGCTTTGCCAGCTTTACCATTAGAGGTATTTACTGAAAATGATTAAGCCGACAATAGCCGCTGTAATGGCAGCTAACAGTACCCCGCTAGCAACGACATCCTTAATCGTTTTGGCATAATGATCCAGCTTGGGTCTTATAGCATCACTAATCAACTCGGCGACGCTGTTCACAATTTCTAAACAGAGCACCAATCCAATCACCATGGTCAGAATAGCTAATTCGGTATTAGTCACCTTCACATACATAGCTATAATTAGCACAAGTAGTCCGACCAAAAGTTCCACTCGGAAATTCTGTTCCTCTCTAACCACCTTCCTTAAACCTCGGCTAGCATAGACGAAGCTCTTGATTAATCTCTTGTAATTCAACAGTATCATAATTCTATTTGCTTAGTTTAATTTTTTGCTTAATAAACGCTGTACCTAGCTCTTCCATCTCCTTAGCCTCGGCCTCAGTCTGATCGTCGTAACCCAGTAGATGTAACATACCATGAACCAAAATGAAGACCAACTCGTAGTCGACACTATGACCGAAAATCTTGGCCTGTCGCTTGATTTGACGATAATCGATAAAGACCTCACCTAATGACTCCTGATCGGCTATGTCGCTGTCAGACTCGGCGAAGGACAACACATCAGTAACCTTATCGAGCCGTCTATAAGATTTGTTCAAGGCTCTTATTGTCTTATCAGAGACAATAATTACCGCTAACGATTGGTCGGAGCAGTTATAATGCTTTAAAAAGGCCTTAGCAACTCGTTGTACTAAAGCCTGATTAATCTTGGCGGAGGTTTGATTGACCAGCTCAACCGACATAAATTTAAATATAATATTCTATTTTCAAGCGAAACAACTCAAAAATTTAAGCAAGTCTCATTATTTAATTACTAAACTTTTGATCATGGCTTGATAGAACGCTTTGTATTCTAAGACCTTGCTAACATCTGTGCTGTAGTAGATGGTGTAGATGGTGTTTTTATAATTATTGGACATGATGTAACTGGTTAAACCATCTTGAGTCGTTAAGCCAAGCCAAGCATCACCCTTAATCCTTAGAGCATCGTCAATTTGAGTTAATTGCAAGGTTCGTAAATAGAAGCTGTCCAGGTCTTCAGAATCATTAACGGTCATTTCTATAGTCACAGTGTGACCATTAGTAGAACTGAAGACGATTTTGGCGCCATTGTTATCAGAAGAGCGTTGCCACTGACTGGAATAAATCAGGGAGAATTTGGAATCGTCGGCTAGATATGTTTTGATTCGAGAATTATCTACCAATTTATCCATTTTCTTAGCTGGGTCGTAGAGATTTTGCAGTTCCGAAGCGTCGCTATAGCCATCACTATCAGAATCAGTGGAATCTTTATTGGTGCCTAACAACTCTTCCTCTTGGTCGGTTAAACCATCCTGATCACGGTCAACACCGGATGAATAACTGGTAGCCGCTTCCTGTTTGGCTAATTTCCAGGTTTCATTATCCAGCTTCCAATGGCCATCTTCAACGACGAACTCAACTACGCCTTTTGATTGTAAATCCGATAAAGTAATTGATAAAGTGGCGTTGGTCTCAGCTAGAATTTCTTCCAAATTAACATTAGCGTCAATTACTGGCGTCGTCGCCTTAATCTTGTTTAAGATGCTTTGTCCTTGGTCGGCCGAATTATCAGCCAGATATTTATCAGTATCGGCTTGAGTAATCTTATACTTGGAACCGTATTTGCTTATAATGGCATAGTACTGACTGAAGTCAGTCGCCTGAGATAATTCACGATTATAGTTTTGATAGATTTGTTTAGGTGTATCCTGAGCAACGAGGTCCGAAGTACTAGTAGCGGTACTGGTCGCTATAACTTCATTAGTGCTAGGAGGAGTGGTGTCGGCGCTAGGATTATTATTAAGCACTGGAGTCTGGGTCGCTTGATCACTAGCCACGGTGATACCGGTCAGCTGAGTAAACAACTGAGGATTAACAGCATAAATCAAGAAAATCGAACCGACTAATAGCAATATTACCACGCTAACAACCATAACAATGGTCCCCAACGGGAAACTGGCTCCGGCAACAGGATTGTGTTTCTGAAATTCCTTCGGCATGGAATAGACGTTAGTACTGCCCTGCTTACCAGTTTCATTACTAGGATTACTACCGTTATCGAGATCATGCCAAGCCTGCTTCATATCATTAGCCGGGCTTGCTCCTGCCGTGCTATTAGTGACATTAGTGTTTGGCACAGTCGCTTGGTAGCTTGGAGCTATTGGTCGAGACTGAGCCTCAGTGTTAACGGCATTGAGACCCGCCACTGTGCTAGGACTAGTTACGGCACCAGGCAGGCCTGCCGGTTTCAAACTCGGCTCCGGAGTCGGCGCCACAGGACTAGTGCCATTAATCGGATTATTGGGCTTGGAATTTAGGTCCTCCATATGGTCATTGAAAATTTATTTTATAGTTAATCTACCTTCACCTTTGGGATTGTAATTATTTTTCACTTCTTGGCCGTCACTATAACCATCCATGTCTGTGTCGGCAATCAAAGGATCGGTTTGATAAACGGAAATCTCCTCGCTGTCAGTCAAACCATCCTGATCGGTATCGGGCTTAAGTGGATCAGTCAGATGCTTATCTAACTCCAAACCATCAGACAAACCGTCAGCGTCAGTATCACTGTTCGCTGGATTGGTTCCTTTGAGCGCTTCAATATCATCCGTCACGCCATCACCGTCAGTATCTGTTTTCGGCAGAGGCTGGACAATCTCCACTTCCTCATCCGAAGATGCAAGCGGCAGATCAGATTCGAGTGTACTGGAGACCGGCGTATCACTATCAACCAAGATAACATTTTCCGGACTGGCCGGGGTCAAGTTATCAAAATCGTTTTCTAGCGAAGTGTCACCAGACTGGTCGCTATTCTGAGTCACTTCACTATTATTAACAGTGGGTATGTTTTGAAATTTAGGCTTGAGTACCATTTGGTAAGCGACAGCAGCAATCACCAGGACCAGTATTAAAGTTGATAAACCAATAATCAAGAATTTGACACTGCTAGTAGTTTCTTGGCTCTTATAATCTAAAGCCGGCATTTGTCCTAATTGTTGCACGCCCTGTTCTCGCGCCAGCATACCATTATCAACATTGGCTGGAGCGCCGGCCAAACCAACTCTGGGAGCCAGACCTGCTCCCTGAGGGTTCGGCTGGTAATTGAGACCTGAAGTAGCCTGGGGCTGATAATCATCAAACATAAATTTTTATATTTCAATAAAATTTATTATACCACAGCTTGATTTAATTGAACACCAAGCTATTGCCTCGAGCAATCACAACTATTTTGACACCCGCTCTGGCATAAATAATACGCCGGAACACTTTTATTGCCAGCCCTATCTATAGCAACTAATCTCAGACGATAAGCCTGAGTATCCAGATTGTTTAATGACTTGACAGTATAACTAGTTACCAAGCCCAGCTTGACGCTAACGGCCGGGTCAATATTAGGGCCATACTCTATCAAGTAATTAGTCACATCCACACCGGCCTTTTGCCATTTAACTACAATGTCCTTGGACTTAGAATTGATTTTGATTTGAGCCGAACTGACAGTCGGTGTCGCTGGAGCTTGGTTATCCACTACCAGTGCCGATATTGCGCTACTGAAGGCCGACTCCACGCCCAACTCACTGATAGTAGTGATGGCGAAATAATATTTCTTGTTATTACTAAGCTTACCAATAGTAATCTTAGCTGACTTGTCAGCCGGATCCAGGGTAACGGTCAACGACTTCTGGTAATTACCCTCAGCCTCTCCGTAATAAACTTTATACTTAACGAAGTCCGCCACCTTCGACCATTCCAGAATCAATTCTCCTCCCAAGGGCGCCTCAGAATTACTCAACTTAGCATCTTGAGGTGGAGTTGGCTTAGCCTCTCTGAAGAGGTAGAAGTCTTTCAGCACTTGGATCTTTTGTCCACCACTGCCATATTGGTAATTAGCACGAATCACTGGATCGCTGGTCAAGGCTGGTAAATCATCGTAACTATTGGCCGTGCTCTTGTCTCGACAATAATAAATCTGAAAATCGTTGTAGAGACAGTCGTTGCCAACATCACATTTAGCCGCTAAATTGGTATCTATATCCCACCAACCCCAAGGCCAAGGGGTTTGATTATTGATTGGAGGCCAAGGATTTTGGCAATAGAAGAAACTCAATTTGGCTCGCGCGGTCATCACCTGATCCTTAGCGCTGACATTACCGACGCCGTCGTAATCAATCTTCAGGCTGGCCCTGAGACCAGTTTGACCGTTAAGTCTAGTGTTGCTGGCTTTGACGATGGCATTACTAGTGGAATCACCGGTATTAGCATCGAAACCGAGACTGGCATATTCTGGATTTTCCAAGCTCCAAGGTAACCAATGAAAAGCGTAGATAGGTGTTGAAACCAGCGCTTGTTTATTTTGGGCGTCTGTGGCGACAGCCACGAAGGAGCTCTCTTCATCAGCTTTAGTAAAGAACCAGGAGTTAGGGTTAATAATAATTCGGTCAATCAAACAGACGTCCTCGCCTGTTTTGAAATTCCAAATCTGGGCGTTAGGATAACTCAGACCGTTGAAGCTGGAGATGCTACTTTGATTGACTCCCTTGAAGCCGATTTTATTTAAATCCAGAATGCCCGACTTACTATTGAGCTGTTCATCACCCTTCATAATTACATAATAATTGGTATTATTTTTAAGTACCGATTTGGTCTGAACCAACACTCTGGTACCCAGGTTAGTATTATCACTAATAGACACGGCGCTCAACTTAGTTTCGACTCGACAATAATTACCTCCATCAGCCGAAACAGACCTGGATGGCAATAACTGAGCCAACAATGACTTGAACTGCGACCAGATTCGTGCCAACCAACTCTGATTAACCTGAGAATTGTTAGCGCTAACCAAGAGTGCCGAACCATCGGGGCATAAGTCCTGGCCATAATCACCAATCAAGATAACATTGCCATTGAGGGTGCCAGCGTCCAGTGGTCTGTCAAAATCAGCCCAGATTAAGGGATTACGGCAAGACTGATCAGAAATCGGTCCCTTGTTAACCACTTTCGGCCTTGGTTTACAACAAGCGTCAGCTGAACATCCAGTAGTCTCAGCCTGAGTTTCGCCCGGTTCTCGACATTCGAAATCACTCTTACAGCCACAGCACAAACCGCGATTTTGTCCGGTGCAAGTCCCCTTATCAGCTAAACAGCTGAGAGAGCCCTCACCTAACAAACGACATTTGTCGAAATCACTGGCAGCTAGATCGCTATTCTTCTTATTCGGATCACAGCAACAGCGACAAGTCGGCTCATCACTAGCGCCAGAACAACCCGGAGGACTTTGGCTAGGACCTTCACAACCTTGTTCGCCACGACAGGAATAAGCGGTGCCACAGAAGAGTGAACAAGCGCCAGTTTCAGGCTTGGCGCAGGCCTGATCAGCCAAACTCGGGAAACCACAACTACAATCAGCCTGGCAAATCATGTTAGGATTAATCTTTTGACACAAATTATTATTCTGATCACACACGGGTGTCGTCGTATCACCATCGCAAGACGGCGCGCATTTACAATTATTATTACAGACCTGACCAGGTCCGCAGGAGCCTTTCTGACAACCTGGCAACAAACTACTGGCGTCGCAATTCTGATTATTCGGATCATCATCGTCCGTATCTTCACCGCACAATTTCTGACACTGACCTAGATTGCCGTAAGCGCCATCAAGTGACAAAGCCTGACACTGATCTTCGCAAGACAAATAACCACAATAATTAATGCCATTTTCCGCCACTAGATTGCCATCAATAATAGCACTACAAGCACCGCCATTCTTAGCATCCACACAACATGTTTCATGTTTGGAACACTCAACCGGATCACCGATAGCGCCACAATCATTGCAAACACCACCGCTAACCGAAGTATCACAATATTTACCGCTACTACCACTGCAGATACAGGCATTGTCGTGTTCGGCCTGAGTGGTGCCAACTGCCGAGCACCCGGAACAGACACCGTTGTCAGGACCAGTACCGCAAGAATTACCGCAAGTCAGAGGCGCGCAACAAGCGGCATTGGTACCATCGGGTTGATTTTGATTCTTATCACAACAACATTCACACAAACCGGCGCTACGAGTACAGACATTATTTTGGCAAGTGAAATTACTGGGGCAGGTCGAGAGCTTAGTAGCGCAAATGCCTCGTCCTCCCTTGTCTAAACAAGTGAGATTACTGGAACAGAGCGAGCAAGTTTCATTGACGTTAACGCAAATACTATTATTGTTAAGCGACTTAGTGTAACCACTGGGACAAGTTTGTGCTGTCTTGAGATGCCAACGAGGACTACCTTGATAATCGGCACAGTAAGCACTGACATCTAAACCATTGATATCCTTAATAGTCTTTGGCAGAGAGCAGGTGGAATTATTATCCAGGCAACGATTAACTTGCGCGTCGTAAGCGCAACCCAGAGCAGTACAGCCCAAGAGTGAACAATTACAACTAGGACCCTTAGTCTCGACATTTGGCTTGAAGCTACAATTGCCCGGTGAGTTGGGACAAAGTTGACTGTCTAGACAGAGAGCACTAGCGAAGCCGGAGCAAGCCAAACGATTATCATCCAAATCATCACGACAAGCAGTTAGTCCAGTTTGACTATCAACCACGCATTCGCTGACACAACACAAGCCATCTTGACACAAATTCGGTCTATCGCTAGGACATTTAGTGTCAGAAGCGGTGACAAAATCCCATTCAAAGATGCTGGTGGCGCTGGTGCCATAACAAGCTTCAATATTGGCTTTACAGCGACCGACAGCCGGAGTGCCAGTGCCACAGCACAGCTCCCCTCCTCCACATTGGCTATCATCGGAGCAAAGTCCGATAGTCAAATTAAGGCTGTTGCCGACAATAGCCGGAGTATTTTTAATAACAGCAACCGGACCAGACAAGGCCTCGGTGCTGATGGTTGTTTTAATATAATCCGCTTTATTTTTATTGCCTGGTTTCCACTCTAATAACTTAGCTCCAGACTGATCGTGCTCACTATAAAATCTGACAGCGCTGGCGGCATTTTTGACAGCGAAATATTCCCCCCACAAACTAATCTCTTCATTGGCTTGACCGAAACTAGGATCAATTCGACACAGACTAGGAGCCAGGACTAAGGAGCTGTCGAAGCTAAGCTGTTGACTGGCTAAGGCTTCTTGACTAGCTACTTTAACCTTGATGATATATTTCGCCTTGTCCGTTAGACCCTTAGGTACCTTCACTATGATCTGATTAGCACTCCAAACGCTAGCCAAACATTCAGGTGGAAAACTAAATTCGGCTTCAGCATCACCAATATAAACCATGGATTCAAATTCCTGGCCTCTACCGAAACCCCTACCACGAATAGTGACATAGGAGCCCGCATTAACTGTCAGTGGATCTACGCTAATAATAACTGGACCGGGTTCTTCGTCAGCCTCTTTAGTGAATTGTAAATAATTACTGGACAAGCCGTTACTAGACTGACGCACAAAGGCGCTAGTCAATCCACTTTGAATATTAGGCACAGCCGCCACACCTGTAGTATCCTCATTAAATAATTGATTGTCGGCTTTGATGTTAGACTGCGCACTACCAAAGAAAGCGTTAACTGATTTCAAATTGGCGCCTTGATAATTAACTGTGGTATTGGATTTACCTTGCAACGGCGCTAATTGACAGAGACCAGGTCGCAATAGATTATTGATAATCAAATTAGTTTTCAATCCGCTGTCATTAGCGGTGTCATCGCTACCATTTGGTGAGATTATTTTAACTGGACCAGTGCTAACACCCTTAGGCAGACTAACTATAATCTGTTTATCAGACCAAGCCGTTTGAGCCTGACAGTTAATATTTAGGTCGGACGCCAAGACTCCTTCAATAGTGAAATCCGAACCATCGTAAAACATTACTTTACTAACTCCAGCAACATAATCCAGGAAATAGCTACCATTAATAGTAATCCAGTTGCCAACACTAGCATTCGGAGTCTGAGTATCGCAGTTGGCTGGCGTCAAGCCGGCGCAATCAGTATCGTTATTACAGGCTCGATTAATGTCAGCTTGGCAGAATCCGCCCAAGGGGCTAAGCGCGGTAATAACCGGACCACCAATACAGGTACAGCCCTTGCCGACGTTGCATTCCAAACCTTCAGCGCATAAATTATTATCAGCCTGACAATTAGCCGTGGCCTTGTCCGAGTCACAGGACTCGCCGAATCCACCTTTACGACTACAACGACAATCGACGGCATTACAATATTCATTGGCGCTACAGAGGCTGTCCTTAGCCTCGCAAGATAATGATAAAATATTACCATCACAAAATCGTCGTCCAATATTATCCAAGTCACAATCAGACCCGAAACAGGTCGACCATTTACCACCCTGGCAAGTTCTCAATCCTCCGCAACCACAAGCAGCAGTAGCTCCTTCCGGAGAACAAGTTGAACTAACGATGAGACTAGAACTGTCACTGGCACCGCTTGACCTCAGTAAGGCTCTGAGCACAAAAGTGGCTATGGCGAAAGCTGATAAGATGATTAATAATCCAACCACGGCATTTACTAATAATTTTTTAGCGCTATCAACTTTGTCCGAATCTCCGGCAGCTGTCATCCATCTGAAACCGCCATAGAGAATTAAGACCACTGCCAAAACTCCCAGGAAACCCAGGATGACTTGCACGACACTGGCAATAATTATGCGCGGATCGCGATTACCCATGCCGATGGCCGTGAAAGCTTCTAATCCAATCGTTGTACCGGACAAGGGATCGCCCCAAACGCTCAACTGCGCCCAAGCCTGACGTCCAAAAGACATCAAGGCCAGAACCAAAACAGTTGTTATTATTAATTTTCGATAATTAAATTTCCACATTTTATATATAGTTGATACGAATATTGCGAATTATTTTCGAATACTACGAACCATAATATTAATATATAATCTCTACATTTACTAATTATTCGTTGTATTCGTCTTGCCCCCGCCTAGCTGAGCTGTACGGCGAGGCTGGCAGAAATGGGTATAGCAATTTTCGTCCCGCTCTATATTAATGTAATTGAGGCGGGACCCCGCCAAGGCGGTGGTAGATTCGTAGCTGTCTGTAGCAATTTTAGTAGCCTTAAGGACAGCTTTTAGCGCCTTTCAGATCAACCGGAATTCCATTGCAACAATCAGGCAAGCTACTATCAGCCTGACAACTCGGACCTGCTGACGGCTTGTAACAATTTTGATAAATATCTTTGACCCCAGAGCCAATCTGTGCCCGATAGCTATTGGAGCCAAGGAAAGGACTGTGTTTAATCAAGACAGTGCTATTGTCAGCTTCGTTGTCGGGCGGACTACTGGTCTCCTCATCAACTTTCTCAATCCAATAACCAACTGGTTTCTTAGCCAAGCTGATCAAATTAATCAAAGAATGCTCAACATCGGTATTGCCCTTCTTGATTATGACTGAACCGGAGCGGAGACTGGAACTTAGCATTAATTTAGAAAAACGAATCAAGACAGGAGTCTCCACATCCACCTTAGCCTGGTTGTAGTTAGGACTAATCCAGCTAATTAAGGGTGGTGTTAGATCCAGAACCTCACTAGTCCAGAACAACCATTTGAAACGATCACCACGACCTTCGGAACTATTTTCATTATAATATTCCACCGGACCGATTACCTTGCCATCGCGATTGGCATCTAAGGAATTGTTGGACAAATCTAGAATGCCAGTAGCAATTTTACCTTCAGGATAAAAAGATTGACTGGTATTATCATAACAAATATTATTTTGGCAACTATTATAAGGTGTCTTGCTTTGACAATCAGTATCAGTTGCACAAACAGTAGCCAAAGCAGCTGGATCCAATTCAACCTGCAAATTAGCGCCGGCAGGCAGACAATAAATCTTCTCACCGCAACCGTTAAGACCACACTCTTGGTCCGGTTTGAACTCAACGGTTTTATATTGGTTGGACAGGATGAATTCTCCTGACACCATTGTGTTATTAGCTAAATTAACGATGCGTATTGACTGTTTCAGATCCTCGCTTCGTCCAGACAACGCCATAGGATTAATTGCTTCGTTGAAATTAATCTGAACACTAGCATTGATCGGCTTATCTTTCTTGTCCATCACCTTAACGCTAACACTTCTGTCAGCGCCACCGGCGAAAGGACTAATAGTCACAGTATCTCGCACTCCGGCATATAATAAATCCAGATTATTATTGACGATGCCTCCAGACTTAGTGACTAAAGTGACCGTGGTATCATTGGCACTAGCCGTCACTTGAGGGTGTCCCAGTAAGGCCTTGGCAATATTAGTAGCCGTTGAAGCTGAATCAGCGCCCACTAGAATTTGATTATCACCGTTGAGTACGGAAACGAAATTATATCCGATATCACCCACCACTAAGGAATCCGCCACTCGTTGAGTCGCTAAATTTAACACCCATGAATGTCCAGGCATGAAACCGTCAGCCAAGACAATGTCGAAGTCACAAGCCGTCTTAATCGTCTTATCAATTATAGCCAACTCAGGATTATCACTAAGTCCATTCATGTTACGATATGCAATATTAGCCGTTCGCGGGGTGCTGTTATTAATAGCTAATTCAATAATGCCATCACAACTATTATTCTTCGGGTTGGTCACGTTAATTTCGACGCTACCCTGAGTCTTTGTATAAGAGACGCTCCAGGATCGGAAAGTTTGAGGCTTGGCATTGACTACTAATTTAGCCTTAGCTGGTATGGCTTCAATGACTGCGCCAGCCTGATCCTGACTGTTATCGGGAGCTGGGAAGACACCGGCCGACATCACCTGAGGAGGAGTTAAATCCAGAATATTAGAGACTTCGAATTGCCAGGCGAAGGCTCCGATGGAAAATATCTTAGTGCCATTAGTTTTCTTAATCTGGTTAGTTAAGGTGGCCACATACCAGGTTTTATCAGTCGGAGTACCGAGATAACGCTCAGGCATCAGGACGAAAGTTTTATTATCGCTTGATGCTACTTTGACATCCGCCAGATTACTCTCACTTTTATCACCGACATTTGCTTCAAAGAGTTTAATACTGCTGACTAAGAGTTTAGCGTTGACTGCACAGTGTCCCGAATCCACCACGCTACAAATAGTACTGGGATTAATCTCATCTCTGAAAGTAATGATAATATTAGTGTTACGTGGCACTTCACGTTGGTTGGGCGAAGGATAGACACTCTTAATCGGACCATTGCCCATGGCAGATAAGGCGCTGGAATTGCCAGAGCTATTAATGCCACCAGCGCCAGTTGGATTAGCTCCTGATGCGCCTAGCAAAGCTCTCAGTACGAAAGTAGCAATGGAGAAAGCCGAGAGAATGATTAGGAGGCCGATGCCAGCGCTGGTCAGTATATCCCTAGCCCGTTGCACCTTATCAGCATCTCCTCCGGCCGTCATCCAAACGAAACCGCCATACATGATCAGAATCACTGCCAGGACTCCTAAGAAACCCAAGATGACCTGAACCACACTAGCGATGATGACACGCGGGTCACGATTGCCGAGACCAATAGCCTGGAAGGCTTCCAATCCAACAGTAGCTCCGCCACCACTAACCACATCGCCCCAGACACTCATTTGAGCTTGAGCAGGACTAACTGAAACAAACCAGCCGATAGTCAACAAGCTGATTAAAAAAAACATTTTTAGCCTTGGCCAATGAGTCAGATTCATGAATTATTTATTAGATAAATACTTTGACTATTAAGTCAGTAACTCCTATAATAGTAGTAAGCATATTATAACACAAAGCCACGGCAAAAGCCAAGCTATGACCATTGATCAAATTATTCACAAAATAACCGAGAATAATCCGGAGGCCGATATTGCTTTAGTGCAGAAGGCTTATGATTTCGCGCTTCAAGCTCACGGCGAACAACGTCGTAAAACTGGCGAGCCCTATATCACTCACCCACTACATACTGCTTTTATTCTCACTCAAATTCGAGCCGACTTACCCACAGTCATCGCCGGCCTGCTTCATGATGTGCCCGAGGACACCGACCGCAGTATCGAAGAGGTCGAGCGAGAATTCGGCGCCGAAATTGCCGGCCTGGTAGCTGGAGTGACTAAGTTAAGTAACATTAAATATCGTGGCGTGGAACGTTACAAGGAAAGTCTGCGTAAAATGTTTTTGGCCATGACCGACGACATTAGAGTAATGTTAATTAAATTCGCCGACCGTCTCCACAATCTGCGCACATTGGAGGGCGTCGAGCCTCGCAAACGTTTGCGTATCGCCCGAGAAACCATGGAAATTTATGCTCCCATTGCCGGTCTCCTGGGGGTCTGGCGACTCAAATGGCAAATGGAGGATATCTGTTTCAAATATCTCTATCCCGAAGAATACAAAGATTTAGAATATAAATATGAAATTGAGAAGAAGGTGGAATTAAATCAGTACATCCAGAAATTGAAAAATATTCTCAGCAAAGAATTAACCAAGGCCGGCATCAAACATGAGATTGAAGGGCGTTTCAAACATTTGTACAGCATCTGGCGCAAAATGACAGCCAAGGATCGTAAATTCGACGAAATTCATGATGTTTTTGCCCTGCGAGTTATCGTCCCTTCGGTGGCCGATTGTTACAAGGTCATGGGTATCATTCACAATTTATGGAAGCCGAGCTTAAATCGTTTCAAGGATTATATCGCCGTGCCGAAACCTAATGGCTATCGCAGTCTGCATACTACTGTTATTGGTCCCGGCGCTAAGTCAACCGAATTCCAGATTCGTACCACCGCCATGCACGAGGAAGCTCTCTATGGTATTAGCGCTCACCTCTATTACAAAGAGAAGGCCAGACCAATGCGTTGGGTTCAGGAAATTCTCGACTTACAACGCGATATCAAAGACACTGGTGAATTCATTACCCAAGCCAAATTAGCCGTCTTCCAAGATCGCATCTTCGTCTTCACTCCCAAAGGTGATGTTTACGATTTACCCTTAGGCGCCTGCCCGATTGATTTCGCCTACGCCGTGCATACCGAGATTGGACACAAATGCACCGCAGCTCTGGTTAATAATAAAATGGCCAAGCTGGACCAGAAGTTAAATAATGGCGACTTAGTGGAAATAATTATTGACAAGAATCGCAAAGGCCCCAGCCAAGACTGGGTCAAGTTTGTCGCTACCAAGAGAGCCCGTGACAAGATTAAGTCGCAGTCTCGTAAATTCAGCCTGGATAGTTTCAGGAAGATGATCCCAGGACTGAAATAACTTCATCCCCTCCGACTTGAAGATAATTCCCCCTTTGAAGGGGGTGCAGGGGGATGTTATCTATAAATAAGGTAATTAAACCTCACCCTAACCCTCTCCTGTCTAGGAGAGGGGAAATAAAAGGTAATTAAAAAGAAATTCCTAGACATCAAAAAACAACTCCGATAAATTCGGAGTTGTTTTGATATTGTATGATTTACCACTTTTTAGTTTCTTCCAACTTGCCAATCTTACGCAAGTATTCTTTCTTATTACGAAGTTTCAAACCAATCAAAGCGCTCTTCTTGGTCTTCGTTTCATTCAAATCTTTATGAATGTAACGATTTTTACGAGCTTCCATCAGTTTGCCACTTTGTTGCAAACGGCGATTAAAACGGCGCAAAAAAGCTTCAAAGCTTTCGCCTTTCTTTCTTTTGAATTGTACCATAATCCACCAGCCTTTCTAGATTTTATACATATTTACGAATCAACTACAAATCTACATATCCTTTCACATCCAGAATGCATAAATCTTATGATTCGTAGATATGTAGCCGATTTGTAGATATGTATTAGAAATTAGCTAATATTCAAACGTTTGTCAAGCTCATTGAGCAGTTTCCTAATATCAATCGTTTCTTGGACACCGCTTTCCATATCTCTCAGTAAGATAGTTTCATCCATTAATTCCTTCTGTCCCAAGATAAGCGCATATTTGGCCTTGACGAATTCGGCTTCTTCTAACTGCAGTTTCAAACTGTCTTGAATAAAGAATTCTCGCACTCGGAAACCGGCGCGACGCAATTCTTCAAACAACAGCATGCATTTCTGCTTGGCATTCTCTGACAATTGCGCAATGAAGACATCGGCTGGTTCGCTAGGCGCGACGACAATATTCTTACTCCTGATCCTGGAAATAGTTTTCTCCACGTCAATAGCCAAACCGCAGACATTGAAATTCTTACCACCCAAAGAGTCTAATAATTTACTATAATTACCGCCACCGCCCAGAGCTTGAGGGCGACCAGCCTCGCTGATAGGTACGAATTCGAAAATGGTATTATCGTAATAATCAAAATCGCTGACACTGACTAATTTAGTATTCAGGCTGTAGGGCACGCCCAGACCATCGAGATATTCCAACACAGTCTCAAAGCGTTTACGACAATCCTCGGTCAAATGATCAACCAATGGTGGCAGATCAGCAATCACCTCTTGACATGACTCCTCAGCGCATTCCAAGATGGCCCAAGGATTTTTCAACAGACGCTTCTTGCATTCTCCGCACAACTTAGTCTTGCGTCCACGCTCCTTGAAATAATCATTGATAACTTTGGTATAAACAATTCGACATTCCTGATTACCGACGCTGTTAATCTCCACTTCCACATCAACTTGTAATTCTTTGAAAAAATTGTAGCCAATCAAGATTAATTGCGCATCAGCACTAGGACCAAAATCACCAACTATATCCAAACGGTACTGAGTCGATTGTCGGAGGCGACCACCCTGACTCTTGTCATAACGAAAGACGGGACCCATCCAGAAACTTTTGAAAATCTTTTCTGAGCTGAAGAAGTTATGTTCCAAACCAGCTCGAATGAAGCTGGCCGCACCATCAGGACGAAAGGCTAATTTCTCACCATCACGACTGATACTGGTCATCAATTCCTGATTAACGAACTCACTATTCTTACCCAGGGCTCGCTCATAGAGACTGACACTTTCTAAAACCGGTAAGTCCAGTCGGCGAAAATTATAAATCTTGGCGAGTTCGGTCGCTTTCTTACTTACTAGATTCCAATACTTATATTCCTCGGGCAAGACGTCCTTCATACCCTTGAGCTTGGCAATCGGACTAACTTCACGATGAAGCTTCTTGACTGGTTCGGTTACTTTTTTCTTTGGTCTAGGCATAGGGCTAATTATTATATTGAACGTTTTTAAATGTTTGTATTTTATTAATAGGCCAACCACGGAAGAATACCTTGCCGATGACAAATGATCGATCAACCGGGCCGAAGACTCGAGAATCCTTGGAGGCGATGCGATTGTCCCCCATGAAATAGAACTGATTCGGACTGATTAATATCTTAGCCTCACTATTGGCGACAGTAGCCAAGTCAGGCGACAGATAAGGTTCTTCTAATCGCCAGCCTTCAGGATGAGCCAGATTGTAGATATAGACTTCACCGTCCTTAATCTGAATCGACTCTCCGGGCAGGCCAACTATACGTTTGATAAAATATTCCTGGGGATTGGCCGGATAGCGGAAAACCACAATATCGCCTCGCTGAGGTTGATTGAAGCGATAACTAATCTCATCAATGATAAGATATTCATGATCATGGAAATTGGGTTCCATTGAAGCCCCCTTCACATAGAAAGGCTGAATTAGGAAATAACGTACTGGCAAAATGATAGCCAGAGACAAGGCTAGCATCTTGGTAAACTCCCAAACAAAACTAAGAATACTTCGCATATTTTAATGAGTATTATAAAATTATAATCGTTTAGAATATACCATCTGACTTGACTTGTGTCAAATGATAAATGAATACTTTGATTTATTTTAGTTCGTGCAACTTTTTATAATGCTCTGCCAGCTCAGTCACCTTGTCCCCATCAAGCGATAACTCTAGTTGGGGACGCTCAGGATTATCAAAAGTAACAACTACTTGTTTCAGATTACCCTGATTATCGGTTTGAATATCCAAGTTATAGGAATCAGAGGGGCTAAATTCTCCTCCGATTTCAGCTATGCTATTGATACCAACTTTCTTATTGCCGTCCTTGTCTTTGGTCACCATCGCTTGTTGCAATAAAAATTCCATTAAGCCACCATGAGTCCCAGCTGGAATCAAAACCTTAGAGCCGGAATTTAAGCGTTTAGCCATGGCCTGATAATGTTCAAGGACATAAGCGACGGCTCCAGCCGTTTCTTGAATATAAGCATCGGCCTCGGGAGTCTGGAGATTAAAAAAATAATCAAAAATTCCAGCTTGGGCGATAGCTGAAGCCTTAATTTTTTCTTGTGTGGGTAAGTTTTCAAAATCATCCGGTAAATAACTATCGTAGAGGGTCTGCCAATCAAAGGGTACTTTATTTTTTAAACCTTCATAACTCAAATCTTGACTAATCCTGGACTGGAAAGCTTCGTCTCCGGCAATGGCATGAGCATAAATATCCGCTGTCTCCATAGCGCGACCAACACCGAGCGGTCCTTTTGGTCCGGCATCGGAGCCAATCGCTTTAACAGCGTCAAAATCATCAGATTTGATACTACTGGACTCGGCCTTATCACGAGTTAGCTCTCTACCAACATCAAGTAGCGCACCGTCTTTGCCTCGCTCGCCATGACGCATCACCTTAAGCAAAATCTCTACATTAGCGCCATACTTCTCTTGTTTGTTTCGTTGATCAAAACTGGGATTTTCAATAGACATATATTATTTTCTTTTAATAATTTTCACTACGCCGTTGTCCGCATCAACTTCCACCTCGTCGCCGTCTTTAAGAATTTGAGTGATGTGATTAACTCCAACCACTGCCGGTACGCCCATTTCTCTGCTAACGATTGAGACGTGAGCCGTTAAACCACCTTCTTCTGCAATAATTGCCTTAGCTTTTCGTAAAATTGGTGTGAAATCAGGACTAGTGTTCATGACAACCAAGATGTCACCTTCAAGCATTTTTGAAAAATCCTTAGGACTGAGAATTATCTTGGCCTTACCCGTGACATGTCCACCAGAAGCGCACCTGCCTTTGAATTCACTAAGACTCTTATCAAATTGAAGGTACTTAGTATTAAATTTTTTAGCCTCATCACCAGACAAGAGATACAACCGTTTCTTAAAAACCACAAAGACATGATTTTTAATCCTTGTCTCAACTAACTCAACATCAATATCCTTCTGGTCTAGCAAATTTCCTATTTCTCCTGGCAACAAATCTTTTATGTAATCGATTGACTTATTAACTCTTTTAGAGATTTCCATCAATAAAGCTTCCGAAGAAAAAAGCACTTGATTCATAGCCAATTTATAAGAGTCTTTGATATGAGTAACTTCCTCTGCTATCTCAGCGGTTATTTTGTCAGTTGAGTTGAGGTCTTTTAATAATTCCTCTCTTTGCGTCATAAGCTCCGTAGCTTTAGCCTGAATCTGATCCAAACGATGCTCTGGCGAGTTTACCATAGCTTCCTGTAATTTTTCAGAGTATTGGTCCATTGTTTTCGTTTTTTCATTATAATAACCTAATTCCGAAAAACAATATTTATCAAAAATATTTAGCAATTTATCATGGATCTTTTTATCATTAATTGGTAAATGTTTTTTATTAGCTTCAACAGCCAAGGACAAGACGGCCACTTCTTCAGACAGGCTAAAGCTAGGTTTTGAGCTACTGGAAATGATAGCTAAACAATTATCGCTATCCGTCCTGTTAGCAAAAATTTCTTTTAACCTATTGACCAGACCTAAGTCGATAAGTCTGATAATAGTAGAGGGTCGCAAAACCTTGTAATAATCTTTAATAACTTCATTGAAGAAAGATTTCAATTCGGCATTAGTGGCTCGTTGATAATCTTTATCCTGTAATTTTTTTACCAGAGCAACTCTGTTCGTCTCCAGATATTGATACAGTTCGGCAACTAACTCAGGTTTATTTATAAAGCGAGTTAATGTATTTCGGTACTCCTCATGATTTTGGTGGATACGAAACCATTTTGCGTTATGGTCAGTGCTACTGGACACAACATTAACCTCACCCATGGGCCAATCTTTATTTTCAGTCGCATAATGGCTAAGTAGCAGGTAATTTAGGAAGAAGAAGGCCGCTCGACCGCCCTCCGGCTGAAATTGGTAACCATCAAGAGATTCGTTAAAAGTATCAGGTATTTTATAAACACCGCCGTTATTATTTTGATTGGCCTTAGTTAAGATTTTAACTACGCCTTTATCCGCATCAACCTCGACTTCATCCCCGTCATGTAGAGTCTGCGTAGCAAATTTCGTACCAATAACACAAGGTTTTTTAAGTTCTCTAGCAATGATAGCTGCATGACAAGTGACGCCTCCCTCATCAGTTATAAAGGCTATAGCTTTTTTCATAGCTGGCAGATAACTGGGCATAGTCATAGGAGAAACCAACACCTCACCATCTTTAAAATTTTTAATTTGCTCTTTTAGCGTGATGATTCTTACTTTACCAGTAACCTTCCCCTGATAGGCAACTTGACCCTTTAGTTCGCTTGTTTCTTTAGGTAGATCATTTTGAATAAAAAGATTTAATTTCTCTAAATTATTATTAATATCTCCTTCGTATACATAACCCTGAAAATATAAAAAACCGTTTTTTCTTATTTTTATTTTTTGCAAAATTTTTTCCTTATTTATGTTTTTATTTTTTATCTCTTCTGGTAAAATAAATCTAAAATCAGATTTTAAATAAGAATGTCTAGTATTAACAAAAGTTTGAATCACATCTTCAATATGTTCATTGTACTCCTGTGTTTTTTCTCTTGCTTCTGAGGCTAATTTCTTTATTTTTTCCGGAATATCAAATCTTGGTAAAACAAAAATTATAGCTACATAAGTCCAATAAAGAGCATAGTCATTAAGGAGCTTGCTAAATTCGGCGTCTGTCTTAATTTTTATTTTATTATTAAAATATAATTTTAATTTATCAAAAAGATGTAAAAACTTTTTAATATTATCTTCCATTACTTTGGGATTTTTATTAGTGAGTGCGGTTATTTCTTTAAAAATTTTATTTAATTCATCATGATCATAAAAAACGTCAACGAGTCCCGTTTTTTTGTTATAAATAAAGGTAGTATACTCTAGTCCAACACCCAATATTTTTGGAAAGTAATAAGTCAAAGACTTGTACCAAGCGGTCATTTTAGACAAGGAATAGGCTCTGGAATGCTCAAGATTTAACTTAATTTTTTCTTTCATTTTAGCTTCAAGTGTCGTGATTGGACTGGATTCGACTTTATCAAACTCACTAGCTTCTATACCAAATTCAATATCACTATTATTATATTTAGCTTGTTTAATTATCTTTACCACTCCATTATCAGCATCTACTTCGACTTCATCGCCGTCATGTAGAATTTGAGTAGCTACCTTAGTACCAATGATACAAGGGATATTTAATTCACGGCTGATAATTGCCGCATGGCAAGTCACTCCACCCTCGTCAGTAATAATAGCTCCCGCCTTTCTCATAAGAGGAACGTATTCGGCTCTAGTCATGCCTGTTACTAATATTTCTCCATCCTGAAACTTACTAAAATCATTCTCAGAAATAATAATTTTAATTTTCCCAATATACGAACCCTTGTTTGCGCAAAGGCCAATAACCTCGTTAACATTATCTAATTGATCAAAAATTATACTTTTGGCGGATTCGTAATCAACAATGGCTATTGCAAAGTTATCACCACGACTAATCATAGCAACTCCTTGTTCTGATCTTCGCTGAAGAGTCTTAAGGAACTTACTGTCGTCCAGATTATCAAGCTCGTTATAGCCAATAGTGCTTATTGCCTCATAAGAAATACTATACTCTTTAGCTAGAGCTCTTAATGAGTCGCTTAAGATAGTAAATAATTTAAGTATAAATTCTTTTCGTTCGTCGCGGATGTCAATTGAAGCTTGGACAAATTCTATAAGCTTCTTTTGCTGAATAGAGCTTTTTGCCATTAATCCTTCAACTAATTTTTTATTTTTTTTAACTAATTTTTTTGTATTTTTAATTTCGGCTTTAATTTCTTTTTTAGAAATTTCTGCGTATTTTTTATCAGATAATTTCAACCTTTCTTCAGGGGTTGGGGCGGCAAAATAATTAGCGAAAGTCCAGGATATATCTTCACCACCCAAGACTAATTCATTTTGATGAACGATAAATGATGGCTTAGTAGGTAGTATTGCTATCTCTACAAATCTATCAATATTTTTGACCGACGATTTCTTGGCCAGTTCCTGGACTATCTGATGATCAACAGCTTCACAATACAATGACGAAGCTAAATATCTTTTAGCTAAATCAAAATAATTAAGTATTTTTAACTTTAATTCTTTTACATCCCTTGAAAGCGAAAAATTTTGATATTCTCTGTCTATAATTTCGGATATTTCTTTATAATCCCTATACTCTTGCAGATTGTAAACAGAATCTTTAATCCTGGAATATGAAACACGAGAAAAATCACGATACATTTCTAAATCAAAATAACAAATACCTTGAGCACCTTTTTGTAAAGTAAGTATCGGCTGTATATGATCATAACCGTAAGGCGACATGTACTCTCGCTGAATGGCATTACATATATTTCCAAGCAAAGCTATGGAAACATTACCTTGTTGCGTGATATATTCTCTATTTTTTATCGATTCTTTAAATGCTTTTATGTCTATAACAGAAGTTTTATCTCCAACAGTTTTAATAGCTAGAGTTGTAATTGGTCTACTCTGCACGATATAAAATACACCACTCTCAAAAGCCCATTCAATATCACAGGGGAAACTGTAGTGATTTTCGATCTTTAATATTAATTCAGTTAATTCCAAGATTTGTTCATCAGACAGGCATTGTTTAGCACCGTGAGTCTGAGGGATATCACGCCAATCACTGCCGATGTTGCTTGAGTGACGATAGATGCCTCGCTCTTGGACGCTAATGTTTTTGTCCAGGATTTGTCTTGGTTCTTTAGTGATGACATAACTGTCTGGCGTAATCTGACCAGAAACAATGGCCTCGCCTAATCCAAAACCGGCCTCGATGATGATTTGATTATAATCCTCAGTCACTGGGTGGACGCTGAAGGCGATGCCAGAGATTTCAGACTCAACCATCTTCTGGACCACGACCGCTACGGAGATTTGTTGCTTGTCGAGCTCTTTTTCAAAACGATAAAAAATCGCTCTCGGAGTAAAGAGCGATGCCCAACATTTTTTGACATTGAGTAATAAGTCAGTAGCTGTAGTATTGAGAAAACTGTCGAGTTGTCCAGCCCAGGCCGCAGAACTAGAATCTTCGGCAGTAGCACTAGACCTGACCGCGACATATTCAGTATTTAGTTTGGCAAATTCTGATTCAATTTCTCTTTTAATTTCGTCTGGAGTTTCCACACCCATGATCATGGCCTGGATTTCTTTGGAGGCCTGCTCGACGGTATGAATTTCATTATGTTTAACTTGACTAATAATTGAGTCAATCTCGATATTGATATCAGTCAATTCTAAGAATTTATCAAAAGTACTAGCCAGAATCACGAAGCCAGGTGGTACCGGAATGCCAGCCCTGGTCATCTCACCCAGTGAAGCTCCCTTACCACCGGCAATCGGGGCATCATGCTTTGACAATAACTCAAAAGATTTGCTGTAAATCATATTTTATTAGTTATTTAGACACTATAAGCATACTAAATCCAAATGCCAAAAGCAAGCAAATGATTAACAGACAATCAATGCTTAGATGGGTAAATGGCTATACGGCTAGTTATATGATTTGAATTCTAAGTTTTCCCGCTCCATATTATATTAATTGAGGCGGGATACCGTTGGCGGTGATGAGTTTTTGACATTTTACTTCTTCCCTTTCTTAACCACCTTTTTAACAGTGGTCTTACTTGCCGATTTAACCTTGCCACTAGACTTTTCATATGCCGCCAAATCCATAGTCGTTTTAATCACCACATCCGGATTAAGGGAAATACTATCGATACCACAGTCAACTAAGTAACGAGCGAAATCCGGGAAGTCTGAAGGCGCTTGACCGCAGATACCAACTTTCTTCTTCATCTTCTTACCAGTTTCGATTAAATATTTGATCAAGAGTTTGACGCTATCATTTTTCTCATTAGCGACACCTTCAACGTGCAATTGACCAGCGTCGCGATCGATAGCTAGAGTGAATTGAGTTAGGTCGTTAGAACCAATAGAGAAGCCGTCAAAAATCTTGGCGAAACGATCGGCTAATATAATGTTAGTAGGAATCTCCGCCATGACATAAACTTGCAAACCATTCTCACCGCGTTTCAAACCATTAGCAGCCATAATCTCCATGACCTTGACGCCCTCTTCCACAGTACGACACATCGGGATTAATATTTTTAAATTGTTAAGCCCCATGTCGTTACGAACCTTGGCCAGCGCCTTACATTCCAAGATGAAGGCAGCCTTGTATTTCGGATCATAATAGCGACTAGCACCACGCCAACCAATCATGGGGTTCGACTCAATCGGTTCGAACTCTTTACCACCAATCAAGTTAGCATATTCATTGGACTTGAAATCTGATAAACGAATGATAACATCCTTGGGATAAAAGGCGGCGGTAATTAAGGCGATGCCCTCAGCCAAACGGTCAACGTAATATTGAGATTTATCTTTGTAACCAGCAGTTAACTCGGCGATTTCTTTGATGGCTTTTTTGTCAGCCAATTTAGGATAATTCAACAAAGCCAGTGGATGGATTTTGATATAGGAATTGATGATAAATTCTTCACGAGCCAAACCAACTCCGTCATTAGGAATGAAGGAGCTAGGGAAGGCTAATTCTGGCGTGCCGATATTCATCATGATTTTAACAGTCTTGGGTCGTTGGAGATTCTTGGTGTTCGTTTTATTCAACTTGAATGGCAGGATACCATCATAGACAAAACCGTCATCCCCCTCCGCGCAAGAGACGGTTACTTTCATACCAGTCTTCAAGATTTTAGACGCGTTGTCAGTACCGACTACACAGGGAATACCCAGCTCACGACTAATAATAGCGGCGTGGCAAGTACGTCCCCCCTTGTCCGTCACAATAGCGCCGGCAATTTTCATGATTGGCTCCCAGTCTGGATCAGTCATGTCAGTCACCAAGACTTGGCCTTTTTTGAATTGGCTAATCTGACTAACATTCATAATCTTGTTAACTTCACCTTGTCCAATTCTGGAGCCAACGCTACGACCATGAACTAAAACCTTGCTACGTTTCTCAATGACATATTCTTCGATGACACTATAATCACGAACGCTGTGAATAGTTTCGGGACGAGCTTGGACTATATATAATTGTTTGTCCTGACCATCGAGTGCCCATTCCATATCCATAGCTCGACCATAGTGCTTCTCAATAATCATGGCCCACTTAGCTAGGGTCTCAATCTGCTGATCGCTTACCGAGGCCTTACCCTGCTCAGAGACAGGCACTTTGACATCCTTGACTGGTCGGGCGTGATTTTTGGTATCGTAAACCATCTTGATGGTTTTCTTGGATAATTTTTTGTAAATAATTTTGCCAGTTGGCTTGAAAACAAAGTACTCATCTGGAGTCACTTTGCCCTGCACGATATTTTCACCCAGTCCGTAAATCGAATTGATAAGAACGGCATTTTGGAAACCAGATTCAGTATCAATAGAAAACATGACACCACTGGAAGCTAAGTCACTTCGTACCATTTTCTGGACACCGACTGACAAGGCAATGTCGAAATGATCGAAGCCCTTGTCAACGCGATAACTAATAGCGCGATCAGTGAAGAGTGAAGCGACACAACGTTGTACAGCGAGCAGTAAATCCGCTTCACCAGAAATATTGAGATAGGTGTCTTGCTGACCAGCAAATGAAGCGTCTGGCAAGTCTTCAGCGGTAGCGCTAGAGCGAACGGCGACGTGCATATTCTTGGTCTTGTGTAGCTTAGAAAGTTCACGGTAAGCAATGCAGATTTCTTTTTTAAGTGATTTCGGATATTCAGCTGCGATAATTAATTCGCGGACTTTTTTGGCACGCTTGGCCAAGTCAAGGACATCATGAGTATCGAGACCAGCCAGGACCTTGCGAATTTCTTTTTTGACACCAGAGCCTTCCATGAAGAAGTTGTAGGCAGCGCTAGTGGTAGCGAAACCATTGGGGACATTAATGCCTTGACTGGTTAATTTTTGAAACATTTCGCCCAGTGAAGCGTTCTTACCACCGACAATGGGCACATCTTTGATACCGAGCTCTTTGAAGAATTTTATGAATTTGGACATAGTATTAAAAATTTTTAATTTTTAATTTTTAATTTTTAATTTTTAAATAAACCAACGAATGGAAACTTATCACCGCTAAGCGGGATCCCGCCTCAATTAATATCATGGAGCGGGAAAAGTTAAAACTTAAAAATTGTAAATTATTTATTAGAAAATAAAATATTAAAATAATTAATCTATTATAGCACACGATGCCAGGTCTTAACAAATTAATTATAATACCCCTCCACTCCGACTTAAAGTCTGAGCACCTCCCCTTGTAAATGGGAGGATATCCCCCTCCTTTTTTTCTTCTCCTCCCCCTAGTTTTTAGGGGGAGGTCGGGAGGGGGTAAAAAAATAATCGTAAAAACCCCTGTAGTGATCCGCCAGCTGGCGGACAAACCATGACCAAAAAAAATAGACCAAGGAATTTTTATTCCAAGGTCTAAAGATGATATAGAGTAAAAAGTCAAAGTGATTAAAGTACAAAGCACTAAAAATTAAGAGTCTACTGGTTATAGTTGCGGGACAAGTAGGCGACGCTTAAAGCTATCGTTCAAAATCGTATCGTCTTCGAACCTGTTGACGCTGATGTGCAGACCGAACGAGTAAACGCGCACATGGACAACGAAGAAATTCTTGTTATGCTTTCCAAATAAAAAGTACCACAGATTGAGAAGTCTACTGATTATTGAGAACCGACTACTTTTTTTGATCAAGAAAAATAAACAAAATCCAGATTCAAGCCATGACTGGTTTTCAAGACAAAAATCTATGATTTGAGCCTGGGTCCAGCATAATCGATGTAAATTATCGGACCATGCTTCGAATATTTGAGCTAAAGTAGCTCTAGCAGCCAATTGATATACGCCAGCAGTTCTAGCCGTTGTTGGATGATCAGCTTGGTTGAGACCCAAATGTATAAAATAGGGGTCTATATCTCTGAACACCTCTTGAGCGTTCCAAATAAATCGCCGACCGTCAGTCGCTTTGATCAACGGTCGATTATTATCGTCGGTTAGACAAAGTAAATAAGAATTACTTGTAGCCGTATCCGTACTGGTGATTACATCACTCATTGTTAATTCTCCTAATTTGTCAAAGAAAATAAATATATAATACCTTAGTTTATATAATATATGGTTATTATTGTCAAATATTTAAATGCTTAGTCTTTAATATTATCCATTTTACAATACTTGACTTTTCCTACTACTACATCTATAACAGAAATAGTTAAATATTATTAATTGTTCATTAAAAACAAGAGGTGTGAAATGAACCCGATGACCAACGAAATGTTTTGCCTAGAGCAAAATGTAGGATTATTTTTTCAATACCTTGAGGAGGTATTGGGTGACGGTTTTGTGTTTAATAAATGTAACCAATCCGCTGAATCAATTGACAATGATCAGTTATTGGCCGGCGTGATTTTTGCGCATAAACAAACACAGTATTTGTTTGAGCTGCGGTTATTTTATGGCGGTAGCATTAAGTTTCGTTGCTTAGGTATGACCGATGGTGTCTTGTGGACACCACCAGAATGGAGGATGTCATCTGAAAATACGTCTAAAAGTTTTCATCACTATGATCAAGACGCAGTTGTGACTCCTTATCCAATGTCAACTTGGAAATGGAAGTATATTGTAGTTCCTGAAGACTCAATTGATTACGACCTCTGTTGCACCAAATCTTCTGCGCCAAGTGAATACTTGTTTGCCGGTTATTTTTTAGAAGAGTTGGAAATTAATGATTTAAAAAGCATCCTGGATGAAATCAAAGAATTTACCAACACGGGAATTTTCAGACAATACAGTTTATATGATTACACGCCGTTTTTTAATCCTAAGTGTGCACTTCTAACGTTCTGTGATTTTCGTGAGTATCTGGATATGCTAAGTAAAAAAGCCAGATTTGCAAACGTATAAAAATCAAGACAGCATAATTAGTTTAGTGGCGCGCTTTGCTTGAAAGAAAAATAAAATAAACCGAGAGTTAAAAAAAATAACTGTCGGTTTTTTATTGCCAAAAAAAATAGACCTCGGAATGTATTTTTACATTCCAAGGTCTAATAACAAAGATAATTTAAGATTTAATACTTGGAGTAATCAAGTTACATTCGAACATATCATCTCTTAAAGAACATTCTATGTGTGAATAGAGACCGAATTTTATTTTATTATCTGAATTAATCTTTACGTCAACCATTTTAAACTTATGTTCAAAAGGATCTTTTACAATAAAGAATACAGGATCTCCGCCTCGTCTTGCCCATTTAGTTCGCTGAAGAAAAAACTTTTTTATCTGACGCTCAGTCATGCACAACTCATTTAAATCATCGCTTATCACTTTGAGCATTTCTCCAATGGAGCAAACAGGACCAACAAGGCCCCTGTGAGATATTCTATAAACATTGCATTCGATTTGAGCCTGTTTATAAATACCTTTGAGACCAATAATTTTCAAGATGAACCTTATAATAGGTCCGAAAACATTAATGACTGGTCTATCCCAATCTTTAATATCATATTTATCCAAGTAATTCACATATAAACCTTTACCCATCATTAAATCTCCTAATTATTAAAAAACATTATTATATATGATTATATCATATATTTAACTATTTGTCAAGTCTTGTGAGGGTACATTCAATATTCTAGTGCAACACCTGTTAATTCATAGAATACCTCATACGGGGTCTTCCAGCCAAGCCTCTTTCTTGGCCTTGAGTTTAAAAGGTATT
>Ga0172379_10000611_pt1 | contig 87158 bp, 85 predicted proteins | sample GrowelOW334metaG_FD_119756 | JGI IMG/M metagenome (GOLD analysis project Ga0172379, IMG submission 119756) | Groundwater microbial communities from an aquifer near a municipal landfill in Southern Ontario, Canada - Groundwater well OW334 metaG | ecosystem: Environmental > Aquatic > Deep... | reverse complement strand
GAAAAAGATTGATGAATTATTGTCTGAATTTTTCCATCGTTTTTCCCACCCGGAAATATTTGAATCGCCCAATAAATTCATTGAAATATCATTCAAGTCCGTTCCATTTGCTTTCTAGTACCCCTTGCCAATGGTGTTGACAACCTGATTTAAATATGATACTATATAACTTGATTTACTTACTAACTAAGACGTTTTCTCGGCTTTGCCATTTTTAAGACAAAGCTTGGAAAAACGCTTCAGAAAGGCCAAGCTAACATGTTAGACAAAAAGAAAAAAGAGAAGATTATCGCCAAGTACAAGACCCACAATAACGACACGGGTTCTTCTCAAGTCCAGATTGCGATTTTAACCGAAGAGATCAAGGAATTAACCACTCATCTCAAAACCCACAAAAAAGATTTTTCCTCGCGCCGGGGATTGCTGAAAAAAGTGGCCGAAAGACGGCGACTTTTAAATTATTTATGGCGGGAAGATGAAAAGGGCTACGAAAAATTAATTAAAGACTTAAAGCTCAAAGTAACGAAACCTCAAGTTGAGGAACCGAAGATTGCCGAAGATATTGAGGAAATCGCCGCTGATGAGCCGCCGGTTGAAGAATAATTTCTATTTGCTGAAAACCGATTTGGTTTTCGGCGGATTAAAATAAAAATATATGATAAAACATCGAGAGCAAAGAGTCGGCGTTTTTGTTGACGTGGCCAACATGTACCACTCGGCTAAAAATTTATATGGTGCGAAAGTCAATTTTCAGGAAGTTTTAAAGGCCGCGGTGGCGGGCCGAAAATTGATTCGAGCCATTGCTTATGTCATCCGGTCGGAGTCGGAAGAAGAAAGAGGCTTTTTCGGCGCTTTGGGCAACCAGGGTTTTGAAGTCAAGGCCAAGGATCTGCAGATTTTTGCCGGCGGGGCGAAAAAAGCCGACTGGGATGTCGGGATTGCCATTGACGCGATTAAAATGGCCGATAAGCTCGACAGCGTCATTTTAGTCTCCGGCGACGGCGATTATGTCCCTTTAGTCACTTATTTGAAGGAAAACAAAGGCTGCCAGGTTGAAGCCTTGGCTTTTGGCAAAACCACCTCCGCCAAATTAATTGAAGCGGTTGATGATATTATTGATTTGGGTCAGGATACGAAACGCTATTTGATTGCGAGCCACAAAAAAATGAAATTTATCCCTGATATTAGAAAATTAGCAGGGAAATAATTAATAATTAATTAATGGCTGATTTGCTTGTGCGTTGTTAGTAGCTATTTAGGTGCGATACTAAATTAGTAATTGTTATCGCATTTAGGTAGATACTAGTAACGTCATCTCAAAAATCAGCCAAAAGGAAAACTTATGAAGAAAACTTTTAAGGCTGATTTTGCCGGCAAAGAACTTATTATCGAAACCGGCCAGTTAGCCATGCAGGCCAATGGCTCCTGCACCGTGCGTTATGGCGACACGGTTGTTTTGGCAACCGCCACCATGGGTGGGATTAAAGAAAATCTGGATTATTTCCCGTTGTCAGTCGATTATGAAGAAAAACTTTATGCCGCCGGAAAAATCAAAGGCAGCCGCTGGATCAAGCGCGAAGGCCGGCCGTCCGACGAAGCGATTCTAACCTCCCGTTTGGTTGACCGCTGCATCCGGCCGCTTTTCCCCAAAGAAATAAAAAATGAAGTTCAGGTGATCTTGACGGTTTTATCTTTTGACGGCGAAAATGATTCCGATATTGTCGGCCTCATTGCCGCTTCCTTGGCTTTGGCAATTTCAGATATTCCCTGGAACGGACCCCTAGGCGGTTTACGCGTTGGCCGAATCAACGGCGAATGGGTTTTAAATCCGACTTTTGCCGACAAAGAGAAAAGCGAATTGGACTTAGTCCTCGCCGGTTTGGAAGATAAGGTTTTAATGATTGAGGCGGAAGGTTTGGAAGTTCCCGAAGACGTAGTCTATGACGCGATTGATTTTTCGCTGAAGCCGATCAAAAAAGTAATTGAATTAATCAAAGAAGTGGTCAAAGAAATCGGCAAGGAAAAAGTTGTCTTAGCGACCGCTCCGGTTGATTCGGAAGAAGAAACTCCGGAAGCGCATAAAGAATTAGTCGCCAAAACCCAAAGCTGGTTGGAGGCTAATATTCCTAAAATTTTATTCGATAAAAATTTAACCAGCAAATCGGCCCGCAAAGAGGCTTTGACCAAAGCCAAGCAAGACTTGATGGCTTATCTGGAAAAAGAGCAGGTTGGCAAAGACCGCCGCAAGAAAGCGTTGCCGCTTTTCGAAGAATTCGTCGAAAAAGAAGTAACTCGGGCGATTCTAGAAGATGACAGGAGAGTTGACGGCCGGAAGCTGACCGAAATTCGGCCTTTAGAAGTCAGTGTCGGGATTTTGCCGCGGACTCACGGTTCGGGCTTATTTAACCGCGGGGAAACCCAGGTTTTATCCGTTGTTACTTTGGGCGCTCCCGGCGACGAGCAGTTTTTGGAAGGTTTGGAAGAAAGCGGCCGGAAAAGATTTATGCATCATTATAATTTTCCGCCTTATTCTGTCGGTGAAACCGGCCGGCTGGGTTCGCCGGGTCGCCGAGAAATCGGCCATGGCGCGTTGGCGGAAAAAGCCTTGCGCGGGATGATTCCGCCAAAAGAGTCGTTTCCTTATACGATTCGGGTCGTGTCCGAAGTTTTAGGTTCTAACGGTTCATCTTCTCAGGCTTCGGTTTGCGGCGCCAGCTTAGCTTTAATGGATGCCGGTATTCCGATTAAAAAGCCAGTGGCGGGGATTGCCATGGGCGTGGCGTCGGACGAGGCTAATGGCAAATTCAAAGTCTTGACCGATTTGCAGGATTTGGAAGACGGCCCCGGCGGCATGGATTTCAAGATTGCCGGCACCAAAGAGGGGATTACCGCGATTCAATTGGATACTAAAACTCTCGGTTTGCCGATGTCAGTCGTTAAACAAACCTTAGGCCAGGCTTTAAAAGCCAGGCTGGAAATATTAGACGTAATGAGCAAAGTTATCGCCGAACCTCGGCCTGAACTTTCGGTTTACGCCCCGCGGATTATTTCGTTTAAAATTAATCCGGATAAAATCAGGGAAGTTATCGGCCCCGGCGGTAAAATTATTAATAAGATTATTGAAGAAACCGGCGTTCAAATTGACATTGAACCGGACGGCTTAGTCTTAATCACCGCCAGCGACGAAACCGCCGGCAACAAAGCGGCCGAGTGGATTAAAAATATTGTCCGCGAAGTTGAAGTCGGCGAAGTTTTCACCGGCAAAGTTTCCCGGCTGTTTGATTTCGGCGCGATGGTTGAAATCTTGCCGGGTCAGGAAGGCATGGTTCATATCTCCGAATTGGCCAATCGCCGCGTCAATCAAGTCAGCGATGTCGTTAATATCGGCGACACGGTAACAGTTAAAGTGATTAAAATCGATGAAAAGGGTAGAGTTAATCTGTCGCTGAAAGCGATGCTGCCTAATTCCGAGATCGGCAATGATAAATATAATAATGACAGTGGTTACTCGCCGAAGAAAAAATTGTTTGGCAAAGGGCCAAAACGATTTTAAGCCTTAATCGAATTTAATTATAATCGAGATGGAAAGCCCCTTCGCTAGTCCAAATTTTTCCAAAAGCCAAAAAAATAAAATTTCTTGGCGGAAAAATCTAAAGTTATGGACTCTGGCCGGAGGGGTTTTTCTTATCGGCTCAGCCGCTTTTATTTTTTGGCCAGCCCGGATTTTTACCGCCGATAAATTAATTAGCCTGGCGCCGGTTGATTCAATCCTGTATCTTCAGGCTGGCAATTCTTTTTTTGGCCAGAAAAATCAAATTAGTGATTTGCCAATTGTCGGTCTGGCGTCGATTCTGCAGGGCAATGATAATTTTGTCCGCCTGGATTTCAAAAATGATTTATTGAATAATTCCAATCAAGCGGCGCTGATTGTCTTAGCCGACTACAATTCTGATTTATCAGCGGCTAAAAAGTTAGATTATATTTTTTTATTTGATTTCAAAAATGAAAGTTTGATTAAATCGGTTTTGCCGAAATTGAAAGACTATCTGGTGATTGACAAAAATGTTTTAGCCATCGCGACTGATAAATTAGCTTTAGCAAAAATTCAGGCGGTAAAGGATAAAAAAACATTTTCTTTGCTTAATCGAATTGATCAGTCCAAAGTGAAACCTGGTTTGCTTAATCTTTATTTGGATTCGGCTAATCTGAAATTTTATTTAGCGACTGAGCCGACAGTGCTGAATACAATTTTTACCCGCTTCGTTAATCAGGATATTTATCTGGCCTTAAAATCGGAAAATGATCTGTGGCGGTTCAAAATGTCCAGTGAAATTCTTTACAGCTTGAAAGCGAGCCGGCAGAAATATCTGGTTGAATATTTGCCGAAAGATTTCAGCCTGTTTGTTTCCGGCATTAATTTATTTGATGCTTTTCAGCAGTGGGGGAAAGCCGATTCAAATGTTGTTGCTTATTTTAAACAGCTTGGCGAAAGCGTAAAAAATATTTATCATCTTAATTTCAATGAGTTAGCCGAAGAGCTATTAAACCAACCAGCCGACTTAGTTATTTTAAAAAATAAAAATAGCTTTTTGGGTCAAGATTTTATTTTAATTTTATCGCCGCCGGCTGACTCGCAGATTAGCGGCCTGCAAAATTTAGTAAAAATAATGCTGGCTCAAAAGCGGCCAAAATCTTCTTCTTATAAATTACCGGACGGCAGCAAAGTAATTGAACTAATGGCCGATCCGGAAGTTTGGCAATGGCAAAAAGAAAATTTAAATGATGCGCCGGCAATTAATTATCTCCGGGAACCGGCTTTAAATTTTGAAATTGGCTACGCGGCCTTCAGTGATAAAATAATTATTTCCAATTCGATGGAGGCGCTTAAAAGTTTTATGGCTAATCAGGATATTAATTTAAAGGACTTAACTTCGCGCTGCAGTAATGGCTTCTGGTTTAATGACTTGATCATTTTTAACGCTCAAGCTTGGCAGCCCGTCTTATCGCCTTACCTGGTCTTATTCTCCGAGAATCGGATTGGCAAAGCTTCCGGCTGTTTCTTTCGTTTTTAGGGGGTGTGGATAAAATGTTAATAAAAAGTTTTTAAATAAACAAGATTTATTTAATTTTGTAAAGGGGGAAAAAGTGCCAAAATTAAGGACTTTTTTTCTTTTTTAGCCGGTAACATTGACATAACTATTTAGGCGTGCTATATTAGTAATATAGTCGCTGATTTGAAAATCTACAGAAAAGTTTCCCCAAAATTATTGGAGAAATTTTTTTCTTCTCTACTACTCTTATATATCTTTGGGAGATAAATCTGACTATTTCCCACTAAAACAAAAACAAAATCGCGGTTGAAGGATCTATAAAAGAGTCCTAACCATAGAGGGGTAGAGGAGCGCTTTAGTCAGTGAAAGCATTTAGCCGCTTTTGGTGGTCATTGTCTGATTATCCGGCAGAGAGAAAATCATAAATTGGTTTTCTGCCTACTGGATAGTCGGGCGTCCGCCGAAGGTTTCTAAGGCGCGGACGCTATTCAATAACATTGTATGGGCGGTAAAACCGCGCCTTTTAGTTTACTGCAAATCAGGCCTTATAAATTTAAAATTAAAGTTGGGGTTGTTGACATAGTTTAATAATGATATAATATAGCTATTGAAGGCGTGCTCGGCAGTAGTTCCTCGTCTAAAGTTGGATTGATGGATTTTCTCCTGAGTATGAAAGTTATTATTAAATAATTATTAAAATTTCACATCTAATAAATAGGTGGGGGAAAACTACCGGGTATGGACAAAAAAACTCTTGAAACAATTAAAAAAAATCTTGAAGAGGAAAAGAAAAAATTGGAAAAAGAACTGGCTGATTTTACCCACAAGGATGCTAAGATAAAAGATAATTATCAGTCGGAGTTTCCCCAGTTTGGCGATAAGGAAGATGAAAATGCGGCCGAGGTTGCCGAGTACAGCGATCGGCTTTCTTTGGAGCATACTTTGGAAAACAATTTGCGCGATGTTAATCAGTCTTTGGAAAGCATCGCCAAAGGCAAATACGGAATTTGCAAATATTGCGGCCAGCCAATTGAAGAAAAAAGATTGGTTGTCCGGCCGACTTCTAGTTCCTGCGTCGCCTGCAAAAAGAAACTAAAGGGAGAATAGAAACCGATGTTTAAAAAATATTTGTTTTTAAACTTGTCCGTTTTGGTTTTATTTATCGCCGATCGAATTGCCAAATTTTTATTCGTCAGATTTCCCGCCGAAAAGTTCGGCGGTGATTTTATTTCCGGCTTGATTGATTTTCAATTGGCGAAAAATCCCGGAATTGCTTTTGGCCTTTTGCTAAATCAAAATTTTTTGCGGTTTTTTATTATTTCAATAATTTTTATTTTAGTCTGGCTTCTATTAAAAGCCTACCAGCAAAAAAAGCCGGCGGAGATATTTGGTCTAACTTTGATTATCACCGGCGCGATTTCTAATTTAATTGACCGCTGGTATTACGGGTTTGTCGTTGATTACATCAATGTGCCGGTTTTTACGGTATTTAATTTAGCTGATGTCATGATTACTTTTGGCGTTTTGATTTTAGCAGTTGGTATTTTAAAAAAAGAAAAGGCTAGCCGATAATAGTTAGATCTAGACAAAATAAAAAATTTGAGGTAAACTCTTTTTAGATAATCAATTTAGCCAACATAGCGCAGTAATGCGTTTTTATTATTAACAAAATTTTAAATTTAAGATTAAAATAATAACTCTATGTCCGCTAAAGTAATATCCGCTGCCGTTTTGGGTCTTAATTGCGAACTAGTCGAAGTCGAGGCTGACACGGCCTCGTCGCTGCCTAAATTTTTTATTGTCGGTTTGCCCGATAAGGCCGTTGATGAATCAAAAGAAAGAGTCCGGTCGGCGGTTAAAAATTCCGGTTTTTCCATGCCGCGCGGCAAAGTTACAATTAACTTAGCGCCGGCCGATTTAAAAAAAGAAGGTCCGGCTTATGATTTACCAATCGCCGTCAGCATCTTATTAACTACCAAGCAGCTGATGCTGCCGGCCGCTTGGGACAGTCAGCTGTTTATCGGCGAATTATCTTTAGACGGCAATTTGCGGCCGGTCTCGGGCGTTTTGTCGATTTGTCTGAAAATTAAAGAAAAAGGAATTAAAACTATTTATTTACCGGCCGCTAATGCCGCCGAAGCGGGTTTAGTCGCCGGGCTGGAAATTTTTGCCTGTTCTAGTTTGGCACAGCTAATTGCCCATCTAAGCGGTGAAGAATTAATTGAGCCGTATCGGCCGGACAATTCTTTTTTGGCCAGTGATAAATTAGAATCGTTCGGTTACGATATGGCTTTCGTCAAAGGCCAAAACCACGTTAAGCGGGCCTTGGAAATTGCCGCCGCCGGCGGGCATAACGTTTTAATGTCCGGTCCGCCGGGAGCGGGCAAAACCCTTTTAGCCAAAAGCATGGCCACGATTTTGCCGGAAATGACTATGGCTGAATCTTTAGAAACAACCAGGATTTACAGCGTGGCCGGCTTACTTCATTTTGATCAGCCGCTGATTATCAGCCGGCCGTTTCGTTCGCCTCATCACACCGCTTCCGGCGTATCGCTTGTCGGCGGCGGCGCCTGGCCAAAGCCGGGGGAAATTTCTTTGGCTCACCGCGGCATTTTGTTTTTGGATGAATTTCCGGAATTTCCCCGGAGTGTTCTGGAAAATCTGCGCCAGCCGCTGGAAGATGGCGTAATTTCTGTTTCCCGCGCCTCGGGTACTTTGCAGTTTCCGGCGAAATTCATTTTGGTCGCGGCGCAAAATCCCTGTCCCTGCGGCTATTTAAACGATCCGGATAAAAATTGTACTTGCGCGCCCGGCCAAATTATTAATTACCAAAAAAAGATTTCCGGGCCATTGCTTGACCGCATTGATTTGCACGTCGAAGTGCCAAAAGTTAAATTTGACAAATTAGTCGATGATAAAATCTATGAAAGCTCGGCTGACATCCGGCAGCGGGTCGTGGCCGCCCGAAAAATCCAAAGCCGGCGTTTTTCCGCCGCCGGAAAAGATCCGGGTATTATTACCAATTCCGAAATGAGCTCGCGGCAGACCAATGATTTTTGTCCGGTTGACGAAAAAACTACTGACCTTTTGCGCCGAGCCGTCAATCAGCTCGGTCTTTCGGCTCGGTCATATTTTCGAATTTTAAAACTAGGTCGCACCATCGCCGATTTAGCCGGTGAGGAAAAAATAAAACTGGAACATGTAGCTGAGGCGCTTCAATATCGGCCGAAGGTGGAATAAAACACGCCTACCCCGCACCAAGCTAATAGTTTGAATTTTTAATTTGACTAAACCAGCCGCAGGCGGTGTTCGCGTTAAATAAGCTAGAATTAAAATTTAAATTTATCGCGAGCTTCGGTGTGGGGTAGCTGAAGCGCTTCAATATCGGCCTAAAGTGGAGTGACCCCTCACCCCGCTGAAGTATTGTCAAAACTCCCTCTCCCAGAAAGGGGAGAGGGGGAACTAAAACTGAGCTTTTGGCAAAGCTAAAACTTAAGAAAAAAAGGAAGTTAAGTAAAATGAAATAATAAAGTTTTTTCCCTAATGACCCAGTGGCAACATCAACGGATTTTTCTTTTGCTAAAAATAAAAGAGCAGATTGCTCTGCTCTTTTATAGCTTTATTTTGCTAGTGATTATTCAACTTTTTTTGGCATTCGCGTTACGGTAACTTTAGCAGCAATAATATTCAGATCATTTCTATTGATCACGCCGTTAACTCGAACCGTCTGAGTATTTTGTAAGTCATTAATGGTAATCGTACTGGTGGTATTGATGAATTTTGTCGTGTCGGTAGTGGTTACATTGTAGGTTTTTGAATTTTTGCCGCTCGTGGTCAGGGTAAAAGTTTTGCCGGTTACATTCAAATTGGAAATCGTACCGGTCGGGTTGACATTGCGTTGCTGAATAGTTTCATCGCGGACTTGTTTGGCGATAATCGTCCAATTCGTTGAAGTTGAAGCGGTACCGTTGATAGTAATTTGGTCGCCAACCGCGAATTCACTCAGACTTGAAGCGCCACCGAACCGTCTTTGCAATTTTGCCGTCGAAGTATCAATGTTCCATTGTCCGCCCCAGCTATTAACGACGATGGTGGTGCCAGAAATTGAAGCAATCGTGCCTTCCAGCTTGGCATTGCCTGGTCGGTTGACCTGGACTGACATCGTGGAAGTAGCAGCCCATAAAATAGTTGAGCAAGCGACTACTCCGGCTATTGAAGCCAGGGTGATTAATAAGCCTTTGGTTTTTTTCATATTTTTTTGAGGTTATTTTTTAGGCTATTTTTTGCCGACCTTTGGCTAATTTATTATAAATAATTTTAGCCGTAAAATCAATTTTAAAACGGCTTAGCCGTGATTTACCGGCAAATCCGATTTTTACCCTTTTATATTATCTGATTTTAGGCTACAATGGTTTTATGTCAGCCCTTATTTATTCTTTAATCAGTGCCTTGGTAATCTCCGCCATTTCTTTGGTGGGAGTTTTCAGTTTAACTTTTTCAGAAAAGTTATTGAACAAGGTTTTGATTTGGCTAGTCAGTTTTTCAGCCGGCACCTTGATGGGCGGTGCTTTCTTCCATCTTTTACCGGAAACTCTGGCCGGCCAAGATTATTATTTGTTATCATCAGTTTATCTTTTGGTCGGGTTTTGCCTGTTTTTTATCTTGGAAAGAATTTTGCGCTGGCATCATTGCCACGAGCTGGGCTGCGGTACGCATAAGTTTATTGGCCAGATGAATTTAATCGGCGACGGATTCCATAATATTATCGATGGGTTAGTGATAGTTTCGGCTTTCAGTGTTAGTCCGGCCCTGGGAGTCCCGGTGACGATTTCTTTGGCATTTCACGAAATTCCGCAAGAGATCGGGGACTTCGGGGTTTTACTTTATTCTGGCTTCAGTAAAACTCGAGCTTTACTTTATAATTTTTTCACGGCTTTGACAGCTTTAGCCGGAGTTCTCATCGGTTATTTTTTATTGGATCAAATTGATGGGGTTAATCAGTTTTTATTAGCTTTTGCCGCTGGCGGTTTTATTTATATTGCGGCTTCCGATCTGATTCCGGAGCTGCATAAAGAAGAAAATTTGCTCAAGTCATTTTTTTCTTTTTTGGTTTTTTTGTTTGGGTTAATTTTTATGTATTTGATAAAACTTTGGGGAGTAGAGTAGGGGGGGGGATTGACATAATTTTTTTTAACTAATATAATACCTATACCTATGGTGTAGGTAAAGATAAACCTTAATTTATTGCTAAATCTATGGAAAGCGAAAAAACCTTAATTAATCTAAAAAAAGCTCAAAGTCATTTAGTCAAAGTCATAAAAATGACCGAAGCCAAAGAATATTGTGTTGATATTATGCAGCAAAATTTAGCGGTGATCGGCCTTTTGAAGTCGGCCAATAATATGCTTTTGGAAGGTCATCTAAAAACCTGTTTTGCCAACGCCATGAAGGGAAGTAACGAGGCCAGAAAAAAAGAAATGATTGAAGAAATTTTGCGTTTAGAAAAAATGAGCAACAAGTAATCCCTAGCCCCTCTCTCGAAGGGAAAGGTTAGTAAAAGTATGCAAAAAATAAAGTTTAAAATTAATGGCCTGCACTGCAAAAGCTGCAAGACATTGCTTGAAAGTGAAGTTGGTGAAATGTCCGGCGTTAAAACCGCGGAAGTTGATTATCGGACTGGCGATTGTTCGTTTGAGTTTGACGAAAATCAAATCTCTTTTAAAGAAATAAAAAACAAAATTGAAAGTTTTGATTATCAGGTGGCTGATTTGAGCCAGAGATCAGAGATCGGAAATCAGAAATCAGAGATGGGTAATCCCGGCGTTAATAATTTTTTAGTGGGTTTGCTAGTCCCATTGGTAGTTATTGGTTTAGTTTTTAGTTATTTTTATGTTAAAAATACCGGCGCGTTATCAATTTTAGCTAAGCTCAACGAATCTAATCTTGGCTACGGCTTATTGTTTTTTATCGGTTTTTTAGCCAGTTTTCATTGTGTTGGCATGTGCGGGGGATTAGTAGTAACTTATTCTGCTGCTTCAGCGGTATCAAGTCAAAAAAAATGGCATTTCTCTTTACCCCATCTTCAATATAATTTAGGCCGGTTGGTTTCCTATACTATTGTTGGCGGAATTTTAGGCGGGGTTGGTTCATTTTTTGCCATCAACCCTTATTTCTCCGGCGGCTTGATGCTTTTCGCCGGTGCGTTTATGAGTTTAATGGCCGTTTCCCTGTTTACTGATTTTAAATTTTTAGAAAAGTTGATTCCCAGGACTCCCCAGTTTATTGCTAAATTAATTTTTAAACAAAGTAAAAATTCTAAAACGCCGCTCGTCATCGGTCTGATGACTGGTCTGATGCCTTGCGGGCCGCTCCAAGCCATGCAACTTTATGCCTTAGGCACCGGCAGTGTTACCCGCGGCGCTTTAAGCCTGGCGGCTTATGCCTTAGGGACAATTCCTTTGATGTTTGGCTTTGGCGCTTTTATTTCTTATTTATCAAAAAATTATATGAAAAAAATAATGAAAATTTCCGCGGTGGTTGTCGGAGTTTTGGCTTTAGTGATGATTAACCGCGGTTTAACTAATTTTGGCCTAGGGGTTAGTTTCGACCAAGGAGCGACAATTAACCAAAATCAGGTCAACAGCAATATTAATATTAGTAATAATGGCAACTCTCAGTTGGTAAAAATGGATTTGACTTATGCCGGCTACCAGCCAAATGTTTTGTATGTTAAAAAAGGGATTCCGGTTCGCTGGGTGATTAACGTTAAACAGCTTTCGGGCTGCACCAGCAGCATTATTTTGCAAGGCGGTTATAATATTTCTCGGCGGCTGCAAATGGGAGAAAATATTATTGAATTTACCCCGACTCAGGCTGGCGAAATTCCATTTTCTTGCGGCATGCAGATGGTTTGGGGAAAATTTATTGTTGAGTAAAAAATTATGGCTAGTATAAATCAAGAAAAAAAACAATATCATATTTCCGGGATGCACTGCGCCTCCTGCGCTTTAACGATTGAAAATAATTTGAAGAAGCTGCCGAAAGTCAAAAGCGTTAATGTTAATTATGCGACGCAGAAAGCCATTGTTGAAGGCGGCGAGGAAGAAAAAATCATCCAGGCCGTTAAAAACAGCGGTTATCAGGCGATGCCGGCCTCAACCGAGCACGATTTTCACCAGCACCACAAACTTCAAGAAGGTGAAATAAAAAAAGAAAGAAATTTATTTTTCATCAGCTTATTTTTGTCTTTACCGATCGTGGTTTTAAGCATGGTTGTAAAAGATATGTCTTTTGTCAGCCGAGTGGTGCAATCAATTCTGGCCGGTATTATTCAGTTTTATATTGGCTTTCGGTTTTATCGCGGCAGCTATTATGCCGCCAAAAACAAAAGCGCCAACATGGATACTTTGGTTGCCTTAGGCACCAGCGCGGCTTATTTATACAGTTTAGCCACGACTTACCTGATTGCCGGCGAAGTTTTTTATGAAACCGCGGCTTTATTGATTACTTTTGTGATTTTAGGCAAATGGCTGGAAGCCAAGGCTAAAGGCAAAGCCGGCGAAGCCATTAAAAAACTTTTAGGTTTACAGGCTAAAACGGCAAGAATTATTAAAGATGGAAAGGAAATTGACATTGCAATACAAGAAGTAAAAGTTGGTGATATCGTGGCAGTGCGGCCGGGCGAAAAAATCCCCGTTGACGGCCAAGTTATTGAAGGCTATTCCAGCGTTGACGAGTCGATGATTTCGGGTGAAAGCATTCCGGTTGAAAAGCAGGCTGGCGATAAAGTCATCGGGGCGACAATTAATAAAACCGGCAGTTTTAAATTTAAAGCGACTAAAGTCGGCAAAGATACGGTTTTGGCCCAAATTATACAGTTCGTTGAGGCTGCTCAGTCCGCGAAAGCGCCGATTCAAAAATTTGCCGATACCGTCTCGAGTTATTTTGTCCCAGCGGTTGTCATCATTGCTTTGATTACTTTTGTGGTTTGGTATTTTTTACTCAACGCCACTTTTGTTTTTGCTTTAATGGTTTTTACTGCCGTATTGGTGATTGCCTGCCCTTGTGCTTTGGGTTTAGCGACGCCGACGGCAATTATTGTCGGTACCGGCAAGGGAGCGGAAAATGGAATTTTGATCAAAGGCGGCGAAGCCTTGGAAGCGGCCAATAAAATTCAAGCGATTGTTTTTGATAAAACCGGCACGCTGACGAAAGGCCGGCCGGAAGTTACCGATATTATAGAGACAAGAAACAAGAGACAAGAAACAAGAGACAAAATTTTACTTCTGGCAGCGTCGTTGGAAAATCAGTCGGAGCATCCGCTGGCCGAAGCAATTGTTAAAAAAGCCAAAGCGGAAAATTTAGAATTTTTGGCGGCCAGTAATTTTGAAGCGATTATTGGCGGGGGAGTGAAGGGAACAGTAAACAATCAAGAGATTATCGCGGGAACAGAAAAATTAATTAGCCAGTTAGGCATTGAAATTAATCCAGAAATCAGAAGGCAGAAATCAGAATTAGAAAACGAAGGTAAAACTGCAATGCTTATTGGAGTTGATTCTAATCTAGTTGGTTTGATTGCCGTGGCCGATACTTTAAAAGAAAGCTCAAAACAGGCGATTTCAGACCTTAAAAAAATGAAGATTAAAACCTTGATGATTTCCGGCGACAATCAAAGAACCGCTTCGGCAATTGCCAGTCAGGCGGGGATTGATGAAGTTTTAGCCGAAGTCTTGCCGGAAGTTAAAGCGGCTGAAATTAAAAAGTTGCAAAGCCAGGGTTTAAAAGTGGCCATGGTAGGCGACGGGATTAATGATGCCCCGGCATTAGCTCAGGCTGATTTAGGTATCGCCATGGGCGGCGGCGCTGACGTCGCGATTGAAACCGGCGGCATAATTTTAGTTAAAAATGACTTGCGCGATGTGGTTTCCGCCCTGAAACTCAGCCGGCAAACCCTGAAAAAAATAAAACAAAATTTGTTTTGGGCCTTATTTTATAACAGTATTGGCATTCCCATTGCCGCTTTTGGTTTTTTGCGGGCGGAATTCGCCGGTTTAGCCATGGCGTTGTCAAGCGTTTCGGTGGTGGCCAATTCTTTGCTTTTGAAACGAAAGAAAATTTAGCCCACTTTCTATTTGTAGAAAAATTTAGTTGGCCTGGACAAAAAATAAATTTTGGGTTAAGATTAAATTCAGTTTTCATTGCGGAGTGAGTGTCCGTCTTATTTTTAAATTTTTATTTTTAAAGATGAAAGTTATATTTTTCAGCGCCGTTTGGTGTCCGGCTTGCATTATTATGCAGTCGCGGTGGAAAAAAATTGAAGCGGAGCTGCCCTGGCTGGTTACCGAGCAATTAGACTATGATAATAATAAGGAAGCAGTCGGCCGGTACGGTATCGGCAAAGACATTCCGGTTTTTATTTTTTTAGACGAGGCCGGCGATGAATTTGCCCGAAAGCAGGGAGAAATTGACCGAAAAGATTTAATTAAATTTTTAGAAGAGAATAAGGACAAGTAGTTCTCTTGTCATTCTGAGCTCCAAATAAAATCTAAGCGCGAAGAATCCCATTAACAGAGATTCTTCGGTCCCCTCAAGAGAACTGAGTAAGTTGAGAGGCGACCTCAGAATGACAATAATATATGCGTATGAAAAAAACATCACTTCTATTTTTAACTTTTATTATGGCGGTTGTGGCATTGCTGCCTTTTTTTGCCTTAGCCCAGACCCAGCCGTCAGTTTATCTGACGCTTTTTTACGGCGAAGGCTGTCCGCACTGCGCCAAAGAAGAATTATTTTTGGACAAATTAGAAAAAGAATTTTCCAATCTGAAAGTAACAAGGCTTGAGGTCTGGTACAATACCGATAATGCCAAATTGATGGGCGAAGTCGGCAAAAAGCTCAATCTGGCAATTTCTGGCGTACCCTTGACGATTATCGGCCAAGAAACAGTGAGTGGTTATCTAAACGATGAAACAACCGGCGGGCAAATCAGACAAATCGTCGAGCAGCAATCTTTGACGGGCTGTCCGGATACGGTGGCTCAAATCGCCGCTAGCGGCAATGCCACTCCGACGACAGCTTGTCCGGCTACTACCACAGCTGAAATTATTAATCTGCCTTTTTTTGGACAGGTTAATTTTCGTTCTTGGTCTTTGCCGCTTTTAACTGTTACGATTGCCGCCCTTGACAGTTTTAATCCCTGTGCCATGTGGGTGCTGTTATTTTTAATCAGCTTGCTTTTTGGCATGGAAAACCGGAAAAGGATGTGGCTTTTGGGATTAGTTTTTCTTTTTACCTCGGCCGCTTCTTATTTTTTGTTTCTAGCTGCTTGGCTTAACTTGTTTTTATTTTTAGGCTTCATTTATTATATCCGAACTGGCATCGGTATTTTTGCGGCGGTTAGCGGCATATTTTATTTGCGCGAGTGGTGGCGCTACCGGGACGGCGGTTGTCACGTGGCTGACGATGAAAAGAAAAGAAAAATCATGAACCAGTTGCGCAAAATCACCGAGCAAAAAATTTTCTGGTTGGCTTTAGTCGGCTTAACGGGAATTGCTTTTGCCGTTAATTTGATTGAGCTGGTTTGTTCCGCCGGTCTGCCGGCAATTTATAGCCAAGTTTTAGCGATGGCCAAATTAAGCAGTTGGCAGTATTATCTATATTTATTACTTTATGTTTTTATTTATATCCTGCCGAGTTTAATTGTTTTTTTAGTGGCGATGCTGACCATGCAAGCGTTTGCTTTCAGTACTAAATTTGCCCGCTGGGCGAATTTTGCCGGCGGGGTTATTATTTTGATTTTGGGGGTTTTATTGATTTTCAAGCCGGCTTGGATTATGTTTGGCTAGTATCCATGTATTGTATAGCAAGGGTAATAAGGCCGAGGCTTTTTTGTCTCGGTTTTAAGGTTAGTTTGTGGCAATTGGGTAAAACATGTTATAATATAAATTAGTATGGAGGCAAAAAAACATCAATTTTTGGCTTAAACAACTACTCAATGGTTGTTTTTATTTTTTAATAATTTAGGAACTGATAATCCCGACTAAACAATCAATTCTTAAGGTGATGGACAAATTGCAGAATTTTGCTAAAAATTTTCGCGATCCAATTATAGTTCAAAAACATGCCGGGGAAATGATGAAAATAGTGGAGAAAATAAAATAAATATAATGCCAGTTGAAAAAAATAAAAATGAGTTAGATCAAATCAGCTATTTATTGGATTTAGTGATTGACAATCTTAATGACGGTTTTTTGTTGATTAGCTTGACCGGCAAAATTTTAAGTGTAAACCAAGCTTTGGTAGATATGGGCGGTTACGTTAAAACCGATTTAGTCGGCAAAAATGCGATGAAGCTGGCTAATATTTTTACTTTCAAAGGTTTAAAAAAGATTGCATCTTCTTTTGTGGATGCTCAAAAAGGTATCCCCGGTGATCGCTATACCCTTGAAGCGAGGACAAAGTCCGGTGAGCCAAGGGTGATTGAGGTTAGTAATTCATTAATAAAAAAAGATGGCCGTAATTTGGCCATCGTGGTTGTTGTTCATGACGTGACAGTCGATAAGAAAAATCAAGATAGATTAAATAAATCAGAAAAAATAGTAAAAAGTGCAGAAGATAAATATAAAATTTTATTTAATACTTCCCGGGATGCGATTATGATTTTAAAGCCACCAACTTGGGAGTTTATTTCTGGTAACCAAGCCGCAATTAAACTTTTTGGCGCGAAAAATGAAACTGAATTTACTAATCTAGGACCATGGAATGTGTCACCGAAAAACCAGCCTGATGGTAGTTTGTCAAGCGATAAATCAAAAATAATGATTGAAAAAGCCATTAAAGAAGGGTCAAATTTTTTTGAGTGGGTTCATAAAAAAATAAATAATCAGGAATTTCCAGCAACCGTTTTGTTAACTAAAGTAAAAATTGGTTCGGAATTATTTTTGCAGGCAACGGTTAGAGATATTACTGAGCAAAAAAAAGCCGAACAGGCTTTAAAAGAAAAAATTGATGAATTAGAAAAACTTAATAAATTAATGGTTGGTCGGGAATTAAAGATGGTAGAATTAAAAGAAAAAATTAAAAAGTTTGAGGCCAATATTGCCATGCCAAAAGTTAAAAAATTATGGGCGAATAAATTTCAAGAGGCTGTAGATTTAGAAGACAATTTTGTTACTAGTTTGGGAGGTCATTATTTGTCAGAAATTGATAATTTTAATTTAGTAATTTTGCAGAAGGCTAAGATTAAAAAATTACTCCGGATTCTTATTCTGGATAGTGCCCGGCACGAGAATCTATTTAAAGAATTAATTCGTTATGAAAATGAAAAACGATAGAGAAATTTTAATTAAAATGTTTGATGATTTATATCTTTGGGAAAAACAGGCCAAAGATTTATATGATGATTATTTGAAAACCCTTAAGGATAAAAAAGAAGTTGAGATCATAAGGGGTATCCGAGACGATGAGTTGCGTCATATGCAAATTGTTAAAAATTTGCATAATTTAGTTGAATAATTATGTTTAAAAATTTAAAGGTTAATACAAAATTACTAATACTACTGGGGATTAGTTTAATACCCTTTGGTTTGTTTATTTCTTTTTCATATTATAGTTTTAACGTTTTAAATTCAGAATTTATTGCAATTAAAACATCAATTCAGGATATTTATAAGTTCTCTTCCTTAGATAGTGCTGCCCAATTTATCCGCTACTATGATGAGGTCTTAACGCAATCAGCCCGCAACTATGCTTTTACCGGCGACGAAAAATGGCAAAAACGTTATCAAGAGGCCGCGCCTAAACTTGATGAAAAAATAAAAGCGGCAATTACTAATGGCGATGATACTGACCGGACAATTTTCCAAAGTATTGATCAGGCTAACTTAGCCTTAGTTAAAATGGAGGAAGATTCAATGGCTAAAGTTGCCGCGGGTCAAAAAGAAGAGGCGGTGATAATTTTGGAAAGCGATGATTACTGGCAGCAAAAAGAGATTTATCAGGCCGGTTTAGAAGAATACGCTAAAAACCGAGGTAAAAATTATGATGATACCCTTTCAATTTCTAACACGGCTTTTGATCAATATACTAATGATATTGAAAAAACAATGGCTTTATATTATTTAGTGATAATTTTATTGTTAGTTATTTTTATTGGCTTTTTGATTCTTGCTTATTATTTGATTAGATTTTTTATTGTTAAACCGATTGTCAGAATTAACCAAGCAACCAGGGCAATTGCCCAAGGTAAATTAGGGGAGCGACTTGATCTTGAACTCAAAGATGAAATTGGTGATTTGGCCAACTCATTTAATCAGATGTCTGACAATTTAAAAGAATCTAAAACCAATATTGAACAAAAAGTCGCCAGCCGCACTGCTGAACTGGAGAAATTAAATCAATTAATGGTTGGCCGGGAATTGAAGATGATTGAGTTTAAAAAAGAAATTCAAAGATTAAAAGAAAAAAATGAAAATTCGAGATAGAATTAATCTTAATTTTTTAGTAGTTTTTTTAATTATTTTTTTAATTATTGGGGTTTCTGTTTATATTTATTCTTCCCAATTGATAAAAGAGCAAATCTACTCTTACCTTTATTCTAGTGCCAAAGCCCGGGCGGAAAACATTAGGACATTTTTACAAGATCAAACAGCGATGGCCAAAATTATGGCGGCCTCGACGGTTTATCGAGATTTATTGAAAGAACCGGCTACCAGCGATCAATACGCCCTGTTAAGGGAAAGAGTTGAAAAAAGATTACAGCGGACATTAGGAGCGGAAAAAAATTTGAGTAAATTATTTATTTTAGACCAAAAGGGCAAGATTATCGCTTCGACTGATTTGGCTGAAGAAGGTAAGGATAAATCAACTGATCCTTATTTTTTAGAAGGTCAAGAAAATGTTTATATTAAAGATATTCATTTTTCGGAGGGTACTAATAAGGCAGTTTTTGTTATTGCCGCGCCGATTAAAGATGATGTTAGTGGTGAGACGATTGGTATCTCTGTTGCCAGATATGATGCTGATAAATTTTATTCAATTGTTGGTGGTGAAAATGGGCTAGGGGAATCTGAAGAGAATTTTTTAATTAATCGGGATAAATATTTTTTAACGCCGTCAAGATTTTTGGGTGAATCCGTTATCTTGACTAAGAAAGTTGAAACTAAAAACGCTGCCGAATGTTTTGATGAAAATGAAATTAACCAGGTTAAAAAAAGCGGTTATCCTGGTTTAAAGAATCATCCAGACCACTCGCCATTTGTCGAAGCTAAGGATTATCGTAATATTGATATAATCGGCACTCATTTTTATATTCCGGAGACTAATTGGTGCCTGATTACTAAAGTTGATGCAAGTGAAATTTTTACTATTAATAATAAGATATTGTCTGTATTCGTTATTATTTTTGTTATTTCCATTATTATTTTAATTTTAGCTAGTCATTATGTTGCCAGAAGAATAACTAAACCATTAAATAAATTACAAGCTGGGATTAAAAATATTGAAAATGGAAATTTGGGTTATAAAGTTGCTATGAGTAGTAGTGATGAAATCGGCGATCTGTCGCGGGCTTTTGATAAGATGAATTTCGCGGTTCAAGAATCAAGACGAGAAATAGAGATTAAGGTCCAAAATCAAACCCAAGAAATTAGTAAAAAGCAAAAAGATTTGGAAAATCAGCAAAAAGCAGTTTTAAATATTTTAGAAGATGTTGAAGAGGAAAAAATTAATGCCAGCAAACTGGCGGTAATTGTTCGGGATGCTGATGAGCCGATTATTGGCAAAGATTTAAATGGTATTATTACCAGTTGGAATTTGGGAGCGCAAAAACTGTATGGTTACACTTCTCAAGAAGTGATCGGTAAATCGATAAAAATAATTCTGCCGCCAGACCGTCAAAATGAATTCAATAATATCTTGAAAAAAATAGTTAAAGGAGAAAATGTCGGGCATCTTCAAACCACTAGATTAAAGAAAGATGGCAGCTCGGTTGATGTTTCAGTCTCTATTTCGCCGATTACTGATGCGAGCGGTAAAATTATTGGTGCTTCCAGCATTGCTTTGGACATTACCAAAGAAAAAGAAATTGATAAGGTAAAAACTGAATTTGTTTCTTTAGCCAGCCATCAATTGCGGACGCCACTTTCGGCGATTAATTGGTACACGGAAATGCTTTTAGCCGGCGATGCGGGCAAACTTTTGCCTGAACAAAAGCAATATTTGGATCAGGTTTATGCCAGTAATAAGCGGATGGTTGATTTAGTCAATGCCTTGCTTAATGTTTCGCGCCTGGAACTGGGCACTTTTATGATTGAGCCGGAATTAGCCGATGTTACGGAATTAGCCGACAGTATCATCAAAGAATTAATCCCATCGATAGAACAAAAGAAATTAAAATTAGTTAAGGATTTTGCTAAGGGTTTACCCAAATTGTCAGTTGATAAAAAATTGTTAACTATTGTTTTTCAAAATTTATTATCCAATGCGGTTAAATATACGCCGGAAAAAGGCCAGTTGGGGTTTGTCATCTCTAAGGATAAAAATAATTTTACCTTTAAAGTCGCTGATACCGGTTATGGCATACCAAAAGCTCAGCAGGACAAGATATTTACAAAACTATTTAGGGCTGATAATGTTAGAGAAAAGGAAACCGAAGGAACCGGTCTCGGACTTTACATTGTTAAAATGATTATTGATCATTCCGGTGGTAAAATTTGGTTTGAGTCGCAAGAAGGTAAAGGCACGACTTTTTATGTTACCTTACCTTTAAGCGGGATGCAGAAAAAAGAGGGGACTAAGTCTTTAGGTTAGGTAACTAATGAATAAGTATCATAATTTATGACAAAAAAATACACTATTTTAATAGTTGAAGACGAATTGCCGCTGCAGGAAGCAATTAAGATTAAATTAGAAAAGATGGGTTTTGAAGCCGTAACGGCCCGGTCGGTTGAACAGGCCATAAATTACCTTGAAGATCAGGTGAAAATTGATGTGATTTGGTTGGATCATTATTTGTTAGGTAGAGAAAATGGTTTAGATTTGGTGGCTAAAATGAAAATGGACGGTTCGGCCTGGAAAAATATTCCAATCTTTGTGGTTTCTAATACTGCCAGCCCCGATAAGGTTAAAAGCTATTTGCAGCTAGGAGCTAGTAAATATTACACTAAAGCTGACTATCGCTTGGAACAAATTATCGGTGATATTGCAGAATTTTTAAAAAAAGGTGAATAAATATTAATTTTTTTAATGGCTAACAATATGAAAAAAGCCAAAAAAATTCTCGTTGTCGAAGATGAGCCGACGCTGGTGAAGGCAATTGAAACAAAATTAGTTAAGCTCGGTTTTGAAGTTGTGACGGCCGCTAATGGAGAAGAAGGTCTAAGGCAGGCAAGGTCGGAGAATCCCGATTTGATTTTGCTTGATATTATCATGCCAGTAATGGATGGTTTGACGATGCTCAAAGAATTGCGAAAAACTTCTGACGTGCCGGTGATTATTCTTTCTAATTTATCCAGCGATGAAAAGCTCAGCGAAGCTCTGCGGTCAGGCAGCCATGATTATTTAATCAAAACCAATTATTCTTTGGAGGAAGTGGCCGAAAAAATTAATAAAGTTTTAGCGGAATAATAATTTAATCAAATAATATATGATCAAAGTTTTAGTGGCCGAAGACGACCGGTTCTTAAGCAAAGCCTATGAAGTTAAATTGAAAAAAGAAGGCTTTGAGCCGATTTTAGTGGCAAATGGTGAAGAAGCGATTGCTAAAGCCAAATCGGAAAAACCCGATATAATTTTATTAGATTTAGTGATGCCAAAAATTGACGGCTTCGAAGCTTTGGCTGAATTAAAACAAAATAGCGAGACCAAAAGCATTCCAGTAATTATTCTTTCTAATTTAGGCCAGGAAGACGACATTAAAAAAGGCAAAGAGCTTGGTGCCGAGGATTATTTGGTTAAATCCAATATTGCGATCAACAGCGTGGTGGCTAAGATCAGAGAAGTTTTGGATCGGCAAAAAAATAAATAACACCCTCGTAGTTTTAGGGATTGCTTTGTCTTCTGATGTTCATTTTTTTGGTTGGGATCCTCGCAATGAAGCATTGGCGAAGTAACTTTTTAGATTTGCGTTCATCCTTAATCGCGATTTGACAGCTTTATCCTGTTTTGCTAAGCTGGAAAAAGAAGTAAAAAAACTAATCAAAATTCCCGGTCGTTAGCGAACAACGGGATCAACATAGCGCCTTTTTTTGGGCGTTTTTTGTTGTCAAATTAGCAAAATACGGTGACTTTAGGGTCGCTTTTGACCAACCTTTTTTCGGGGTGAGGCGTTTTGCCGAGCCGGCGAATTAATAACATCGCTTATTCTTAATTTAAATATATGGAACAGCAAAGTTCAACCAAACTTGGCGCGCTTTGGGCCAATCAGCCTAAAAGCGAACGCGGTCCGGTTCTGACTGGCATTATTAATGACCAGCGAGTCGTGGTTTTCAAGAACAAAAATTGGAGCGAAGAGGAAAAGAAAAAACAGCCGCTCTACCACGTTCTTTTGTCCACGCTCAAGAAAGGCCAAAAAGTCTAGGCCGCTCGCTTAATTATAAAACCGGCCGCCTCCCGGCGGCCGGTTTTGTGGATTGAATTAAAACTAAAATCAGTGCTTTTTATCGGACATAACTAAACGGATTGCGCCTAACACCGCCGGATCTGACCTCAAAATGCAGGTGCGGCCCGGTAGATCGGCCACTTGAGCCTTCGGCGCCAATGGCGGTGCCTTGATTGACGACTTGGCCGACTTCAACAAAAATTCGACTGAGATGGCCGTATAAAGTTTGAGTGCCGCCGTGGTTAATAATAATGTAATTACCATAGCCGCCATTCCAGCCGCCCTGAGCTTTGATCACTACGCCGGCCGCCGCGGCATAAATTGTTGAGCCGAAGGGGCAGGCAATATCAACGCCGGAATGCCGCCAGGTAAAGTACTGAGTGACTCGCCGGCAGCTGTTTGGCCAGTTCATTTTTCCCGAAGAAGCAACTCTGGCGGCCGGGGCGGTTTGAGCCAGACTGCGGACAGTATAGGTTGGCGCGGTAGAAATCTTTTTGGCGCCGGGGATTAGAAGTTCTTCGCCGACGGCAATATCCTGTTCCGAAGCTAATTTATTAAATTCAACAATTTTTCCCGGTTCAACATCGTATTTTTTGGCAATTTTGGCAATCGTGTCTCCCTTGACAACTTTGTATTTGATGCCGGAAGTCGGCAGAATTGTCAGTTTGTCCCCGGGCCGGATCAGGCTGTAAGCGGTCAGGTTATTTTCCCATAAAATAGTACTGACGGAAATGCCGAATTTTTCCGCAACATCAGAAATCGTATCGCCGATTTGAATTGTGTAATAGACGATTTTATCCCGCTGGCGCAAATTTTCTTCGGCCGGCGAAAGAATCGGCCGGACAATGGCACTGCCGCCGGAAACAGTCGGCGTAATCGTTTCCTGGGTAAAATCGCCTTCGCCCAGCTGTTGTTTGACGGCAACGCTGGTTTGACCCAGGTAGTGGGTAACTTTGTTGCTAATGCTGATCGGCCCTTCCTCGACAATCGCCCCCAAGTCTTCCTCGGTGTTTAAACTGGCAATAACGCTGGTTTGATTGAGCTCATCCAACCTGGTTTCATAAGCATTCAAATTGGAAGCGATAGTAAAAATTGAAATGACGATGATGATGAGGTGGGTGAGATAGCGGCGGGAAAAAGGATGCAAAATCCGGTTTCTGATTTTATGCGGAGCATAGAATTTATTGGCTAGTTTTTTGCTCGTCAGATAAATTTTGTAAATTGGCAGAATTAAAAAAAACAAAAAAAGCCGGCCGATTTTTTCCAAGGGCTTGCTTAGCAGCCTAGCCAAAAAGGGGAGTTTGTCTTTAAGGTAAGCCAAGCCTTTTAAAGTAATCGCCAGTGCTTTGATGAGAAAATTTTTCAATTTAACCCTAATATTTTTTTGCAAAAAAATTAGAAATATATCTATATAAATACCACATAAACACCCCGAGTGTCAATTGATTTAAGTTGAAAATTATGCTAAATTAATATTATGATTACTTACCTTCTAATATCAATTTTAGCCTTAGTCGCTGCCGGTTTTTTGGTGATGGCTTATCTTTTTAACAAAAAAATCAGCGAGATTGCCAAAAGCCAAAAAGGGGATCAGTCGTTTTTAATGCTGCAAAATCAGATTAATGAGGTTAATAAGACCTTGGATGCTAAACTGGGCCAATCAACGCAGCAAATGCAGACCCAATTTTCCCAGAGTATGAGCGTCATTCGGGGAGTAACCGAAAAGGTGACTGAGCTTCACGAAACCAACAAGCAAGTCATGGGATTTTCCGAGCAGCTCAAGAATTTGGAAAAAGTTTTGACCTCGCAGAAGCAGAGAGGAAATTTAGGCGAAGCCAGTTTAAAATTAGTTTTGGAAAATATCCTGCCACCGACGGCTTTTAAACTGCAGTATCAGTTCGACGATGGCGACAAAGTGGATGCCGCCATTATTACCAAAGACGGAATTATTCCAGTCGATGCCAAGTTCTCTTTGGAAAATTATAACCGGGTGGCGGCTGAAACCAATGCCGAAAAACGGGAAATGTATGAAAAAGAATTTAAAAACGACTTGAAAAAAAGAATTGATGAAACTGCAAAATATATCAAGCCGAGCAAAGGTACGATGGACTTCGCTTTTATGTTTATTCCGGCCGAGGCGATTTATTATGATTTATTGGTTAACGAAGTCGGCGCGGTCAAAGTTAATACTAGGAATTTGATGGATTATGCTTTCCGGGAAAAACGGGTGATTATTGTTTCGCCGACGACTTTTGCCGCTTATCTGCAGACAGTATTACAGGGACTCCGAGCCTTGAAGATTGAAGATCAGACTAAGGAAATTATCAAGCGCGTTGAGATGCTGCAAAAACACCTTGCGGCTTATGATGATTATTTCAAAAAAATCGGCAATAATTTAGGCACTACGGTTAATTCATATAATACCGCGGCCGCTGAATTGAAAAAGATTGACAAAGACGTCGTCAAAATCGCCGGCGGTGAAAGTACGATTGAACCAATGAGGCTGGATAAGCCTAAACACGATGAATAGCCAAGGCCAACAATTCGATGACTTGGAAAAGGCCATGCTTTCCGTTTTGGCTTTTTTTGACATTTTTAATTATCCTTTGACAGCGGTGGAAATTTATAAGTGGCTTTACCAGCCGCAAAAGCCGTACCAGCTTTTTGATGTTTTTTCGGCTTTGGCCGGCGATAATTTAAAGGGAGCGATTGAATACAAAAATGGCTTTTATTATTTAACCGGCCGGGAGGCGATAATTACCAGCCGGCTGAGCCGCTACCATTTTGCCGAAAAGAAATTTAAAATTGCCTTAAAAACGGTTTGGTGGCTGCGCTGGCTGGGCTTTATCCGGTTTATCGCCGTCTGTAACAACGCCGGCTATAATAATGCCGCCAAAGACAGCGATATTGATTTTTTTATCGTGATTAAAAAAGGCCGGCTTTGGTATAGCCGGTTGATTATTACCTTATTGGTTTCCGTTTTGGGAATTCGCCGCCACGCCAAAAAAATTGCCAACCGGGTCTGCTTAAGTTTTTACATTGCCGACAATCATTTGAATTTGGCCGACATCGCCTTAAAGCCTGAAGATCCCTACTTAATTTATTGGCTGGCAATTCTAGCGCCGATTTACGATAATGGCGATTATCACCGATTTTTTATCGCCAACAGCTGGCTGAGAAAATATCTGCCGAATTTTTTCCAAACCAATCTCAGCTGCCGCCGCCGGGTTTTTGACAGTCCTGCGGTTAAATTTTTCAAAGCCTTAGACGAAACTTTGCTTTTTGGTTTTATCGGAAATTATTTGGAAAGCTTGACCCGGTTTTTCCAGCTTAAAAAAATGCAAAAAAAGCATAATTTTTCCGCCGGCCAAACTGACACTAAAATTGTCATTAATGATTCAATGCTGAAATTTCATGAAAACGATAAACGGCTTGAGTACCGGGTTGCCTGGCGGGAAAGATTAACTAATTTAGGGCTTTAAATTTATGCTGAATTTTTTAGTCAAAAACCGGAATTATCTGGCCTTGTTTTTTACGCTGGCTTATACGGTCGCTTTTTCCATCAACGCCCTGTCAAGTGTTAACTATGAATTTTTATATTATACTTTTTTGATTCTGATTTTGATTGTCATTATTATCATTATCAACAAGCGTTTGGATTTGGATTTTTTTATCCTTTTTAATCTGTCTTTGCTGGGGTTTTTCCATCTTTTGGGCGGTAATTTGCGGGTCAATGATCATCGGCTATATGATTTTGCCCTGATTTCTGGCTTGCCCTGGCATTATGATAATTTTATCCATACTTACGGCAGTTTTATCGCGACTTTGGCTCTTTATAGTTTGTTGAGTAATTACATTGACGACCGAGTTAAAAAAAAGTATTTTATTTTTGCTTTTGTTCTAGTGCTGATGGCGATGGGGCTAGGAACCATTATTGAACTTTGCGAACTTTTTGCCGCTTTGTATTTAAACGCCGCCCAGCAAGTCGGTGATTACTATAACAATGCCTTTGATTTATTTTATAATACCATTGGCGCCATCTTGGCGACGGTAGTTATTTATCTTTATCGTCAGCGGCCAAAATTTATTCAAAAAATCAATGACCAAAATAGAAAAATTAATTGAATTCGGTTTTTACCTTTTTATTTTTCTTTTGCCCTGGCAGACCAGACTGATTTGGCAGGAGGCTTATTTAAACGGCTTTGTCTGGGAATACGGGCGAGCAAGCCTTTACGGTACGGAGCTGTTTTTGTGGCTAGTTTTATGGTTTTATGGTTTTTGGGTTTTTGCTGGCCGCCATTTGAAGCGAATAAATTTTCGTCAGATTTTAAATCGGTTAAAAAAGCCGCCGGTTTTAATTTATTGGCTGGTGATTTTATTTTTATTATTAGCCGGCCTTTCGGTAGTTTGGTCGCTTAACAGCCAGCTGGCTTATTGGCGCTGGTTTACTTTGATTGAGGGTGTAACTTTATTTTCGTTAATTTCAGTTTTTGATTTTAAACTAGAAAAAATCGCCAAAAGCTGGGTCGCTTCAGCCGCAATTCAGGGAGTTTTTGGAATTTGGCAATTTTTCAGCCAATATGTTTTTCCCAACAAATGGCTTGGCTTAGCCGAACACCTGCCGAATGTCGGCGGTTCGATAATTTTACAAACCGATAGCGAGCGGTGGCTGCGGGCTTATGGCAGCTTTCCTCACCCTAATATTTTAGGCGGGTTTTTAGCCATTGGCTTATTATTTTTATTTTATTTGGCTTTTATCGCCCAAAAAAGCCGCCAGCGATTTTTTGTCTTGGCCGGTTTGGTTTGCATTGCCCCGGCATTATTTTTTTCTTTTTCCCGTTCGGCCTGGCTGGCTTTGATTTTTAGTTTAATAGCTTTAGGTCTGGTAATTTATCAAAAACGGGATTTGGTTTTAAAAAAAATATTTCTAAAAATTTCCCTGCTGATTTTTATAATTTTTGCGGTTTTGGGTACTATTTTTTGGGCGCCGCTAATTACTCGGATTTCCGGCGAACAGGATTTGGAAGTGGCTTCAATTTATCTGCGAGTCGCTTTTACCCAGCAAGCCTGGCAGCTGATTTCGGCTAACCCTTGGCAGGGGACAGGGATTGGCAACTACACCTTGGGCGTGTTTGAAAAAATTAACGCCGGCTGGCCGGGCTATTATTATCAGCCGGTTCATAATATTTATTTTTTGGTCTTAGCCGAGCTGGGGATTTTCGGGGCTTTGGTTTTTGGTTTGATGTTAGTTTTGCTTGTTTATCAGCTGGTTAAACACGCCGGCGCGAGCCGCCCGGCCAGACTCGGCGAGGCGGGCGACTCGCGCCGGCCGCTGAGGATAATTATTGTTTTGCTTTGTTTATTCTTGGTTTTATTTATCAGCCTGGTTGACCATTATTTTTGGACGCTTTGGACTGGGGTAATGATTTTTTGGATAATTCTAGGGCTGAATTTAAAGCAGTTAGAGAGAAAATAAATTTAAGTTTTGCCAAAAAAGAAAAAGCCGCCAATCTTACACCGTTTGGTTTCAGATTGGCGGTTTAAGTTGTGTGAGCAGGCTATTGCTGCGAGGATCTACGTTAGGTCGACTCTGCCAGCAGCCAACCAGCCAGCAATAGCCGCCAGTATGATTAGTACCAATGCTACTATAATTCTTTTCATCGTGCCTAGTCCTCCCGTTAATTCTTGGTTATCCCTAGCTAGCAACTATGGTTTATTTGCCAATTAGGGTTAACCAAATAATGAGGGTAGGTAAGAGCATTCGTGTAAGTTTGGCATAAATTGTCTATTTTGTCAAGGGTTGACAGGCGGGGTAAAATTTTCTAAGATAAAGTATCATTAGCACTCTGAATTATGGAGTGCTAGTTTAACCCCCACACCTATTTTTTAGACGGTGTAGAATATATAAAAAAATAGGTGTGGGGGTTAATTAATAAACATTTCGCGTAGCTGGACTTTTTGGGGTTCGGTGATCCATAAAGGGTCGCCTGCGCGGATAAAAATAAGGAGATAAAAAGTATGAAACTAAAACCCTTGGGCAACAGAATCGTGGTTGAAGCTTTAAGCGAAGAAGAAACCACTAAATCCGGCATTATCTTGCCGGACACCATTGATAAAGAAAAAAAAGCGGAAGGCAAAGTTTTGGCCATCGGCGACGGCGAAAAAATCACTAAGCTGGGTTTAAAAACCGGCGACAAAGTAATTTTCGGCAAATATGCCGGGGAAGAAGTCAAAGTCGATGACCAGGAATACAAAATTTTAAGCGACGAAGACGTTTTAGCCGTCATTGAATAGCGCAATACTAATCTACGAATACATCCGAATCTACAAATATTCGCAGATTCGCATCCATAATTTGTAGATTAGAATCAAACACACAACTTAAATTAATAAATAATCAAAATTATATGGCAAAACAATTACTTTTTAATGAAAAGGCTCGTGCGGCGGTCAAAAAGGGGATCGACCAGGTCGCCGATGCCGTTAAAGTCAGTTTGGGCCCGAAAGGCCGAAACGTGGTTTTGGACAAAGGCTTTGGTTCGCCGATAATTACTAACGACGGCGTGACGATTGCCAAAGAAATCGAATTGGAAGACAAATTTGAAAATATCGGCGCTTCTTTGATCAAGGAAGTGGCGGAAAAAACCAATGACGTTGCCGGCGACGGCACTACGACCGCGACGGTTTTGGCCCAGGCGATTATTGAAGAGGGCTTGAAAAACGTGGCGGCCGGTACCGATCCGGTAGCTTTGAAAACCGGAATTCAAAAAACCGTCAAAGTCGTTATTGAAGGCTTGAAAAAAATTACCCGGCCAATTAAGGATCAAAAAGAAGTCGCCCAAGTCGCGACGATTTCTTCGCTAGACCCGGAAGTCGGCCAGATGATTGCCGACATTATGACCGAAGTCGGCAAAGACGGCGTGGTAACAGTTGAAGAAAGCCCGACTTTCGGCTTGCAAAAAGAAGTGGTTCAGGGCATGCGGTTTGACAAAGGTTTTGTTTCCGCCTACATGGTTACCAATCCCGAACGGATGGAAGCGGATTTTGAAGAACCTTACATTTTAATTACCGACCAAAAAATTTCCGCTGTTCGCGATATTTTACCGCTTTTGGAAAAAATCGCCCAAAGCGGCAAAAAAGAGCTGGTAATTATCGGCGATGAAATTGAAGGCGAAGCTTTAGCCACTTTTGTGGTTAATAAACTCCGCGGTACTTTTAATGTCTTGGGCGTTAAAGCTCCGGGCTTTGGCGACCGCCGCAAAGAAATGCTAAATGATATCGCGGCTTTGACCGGCGGTACGGTAATTTCCGAAGATTTAGGTTTAAAACTGGAAAAAACGGAAATTGAACAGCTAGGCCAGGCCAGAAAAGTGGTTGCGACCAAAGAATACACGACGATTATTGACGGCAAAGGCGACAAGAAAAAGATTGAAGCGCGGGTGGCTCAAATCAAAAATGAAATTGCCAAATCCGATTCGGAATTTGATAAAGAAAAATTAGTGGAAAGACTGGCGAAACTTTCCGGCGGGGTCGGCGTCATCAAAGTCGGCGCGGCGACGGAAACGGAAATGAAAGAAAAGAAATTCAAAATTGAAGACGCACTCAACGCGACCAAGGCCGCCGTGGCCGAAGGAATTGTCCCGGGAGGCGGCGCGGCCTTAGTCAAAGTCGCCAATGCTTTGAATGATTTACTCAAAGAATATAAAGTTGAATTAACCGATGACGAAAAAGTCGGCGCGAAAATTATCCAGCAGGCCTTAACGGCGCCATTACGCCAAATCGCGGCTAACGCCGGCTTGAAAGATATTTCCTTGATTTTAAATGAAATTAAAGAAATTAATGACGCCAATTCCGGTTATGACTTCAACACGATGAAAAAAGTTGATATGTTGGAGGCGGGGATTGTCGATCCGATGAAAGTTACCAGAACGGCCTTGGAGAACGCTTCTTCAATTGCCACGACCTTGATTACCATGGAAGCTTTGGTCACTGATTTGCCGGAAAAAGAAGGCCATGACCACGGCGGGATGAATCCGGGTATGGGCGGCATGGGCATGATGTAAAGCGCGATGCGAATTTACTAATAAATCCGAATCTACGAATATTGAAGCCGAGGCAAGTTGCCTCGGCTTTCGGTAATAGTAATAAAAAAAGAAGCCGAGGGTTATTATTTCGGCTTCGAGTCAGGCTTTTGTCATTAGCTCTTTCGTTACCTTTCTTCTTATCTCTTCTGCCTCTGAGTCAGAGATCTCCAAAATGCCTTGTAACATTTCAAGGTTATTGGCCGTGGACATACAATCAAGTCGTTCATCGCCCAAATTCCAGGAAGAGTCAAAGTTAACTTCTGGGATATGACCCAACTTAGACTTGAGCCTTTCTAAGTAAGGCCTAAGCAGGTTTTCATATTCCTTGAGTATTTCTTCGATGCACTGACGCATTGCTTCGTAGGTCTCAGGGTATCTTAGCCATCTCAAGGCCGCTTCTTTCTCAAATTGTCTGGTGCCAGCATTTGACTCAAGGAGATGGAAAGCCCCTTCTAACCCGTGTACCGTAGAGTGCCGCGAGCAGGCCGGACACCTGACTACCAATAAGTTAGAGTCTTTATAGTAGCCTACGATACAACTAATAAATCCAGTTTTTTGATGATAACCGCAGGACTCATATGCGCAATGAGTGTAATCTCCTAGGCTTTTCATATCATATTCAAACTTGACACCCCAACTTTTTTGATTGAGTTTTGACATTACATTACCTCCCTTATCGGTTGTAAGGAGCATCTTGCCCTCCTTCCTTCTTTCTTTCTTGACTTTGCATCAAAAGGGGAGTATTGTAAACTATGTCGTGAAAATCCGACGACACTTAGGAAATTCTATGAAACCCAATAAACTTTTAGCTTTGTTTAATCTAAGGCCAATTGAGGCTAATCTGTTCAGCCAGCTTTTTGCCAGTGGTCCGATGAGCGCCAGCCAATTAGCCAAACAAGCCAGTATCAGCCGGACTTCGGTTTATGATTTACTTAAGCATCTGATTGAAGTTGGTTTAGTGAGCGAAACTTTAAAAGGAGGTGCCAAGTTTTTTGTTGCATCGTCAGTTGAGAAAATCCAACTTTTGGTTGAAGAAAAGCGAAAGGAGATTTTAGCCGCCAATGAAGAATTGGAAAGTTTAAAAAAAATGCAACAAAACCAGGATAATTTTTTCCGGCCAAAACTTCAGCTTTTTGACGGCCAAAGAGAACTGCGGCAAATGATGAAAGATATGCTGCTTTATCGCGATATTACCGTCTTCGCGTATTGGCCGATTAAAAAAATGCTGGGACTTTTAGGGTCAGATTTTATCAAAGAATTTCATCAAAAACGACTGGAGCAAAATATTAGCTTAAAAGTAATTTGGCCCAAAGCCCAAATCCCGGATTTAAAAAAATATCCATTTTTACTAGCCAGCCAAAATTTAAAAAGAGAAGTGCGGATTGCACCCGTGGGTATTGATTTTACTTTAGGTTATTCAATTTATGGCAATACGGTCAGATTTATTTCTTCCAGTCGAGAAAACTTTGGATTTTTAGTGGAAAGTTCAGAGCTAGCTGAAATGATGAAAAGCCAGTTTGTCGTAATCTGGGATCAGTCGAAAAAGGTATCATCATAAGTAAATTGTTTTTAAAATCATCGCCGAGGCTTTCACGCCTCGGCTTTGTTTTAGCATTCAGTTTAGGCTTGACTTTGTTGTTAAATTTTGATTAGATTGATATGTTTTGGTAAAGTTGCTGTTTAACTAGGAGGCAAAGTAATGACAAGACCAAACCAAAGGGAAAAGAAACCGTGGCGGCCAATAAAAACTGATGGCCAATTGGAAGCAGAACAAGTACAGAAGTTCCTGAAGGGAAAGCCAAGAACGATCATCTGTTGTCCGCTTGAGGCAATCATCATTATCCAGTCTCATGGGGCGTTTCGGGTTTATTCCGCGGATGAAGCATACGGCCAACGGCTGGCCAAATGGCTAGAGAATAACTTTGGTAAAACGGTCGGAGAAGGTGAGATTTTTCTTGGCTTGGTTGCCAGGGATCTGAACTTTGGTACTTTTCTGGCCTTGACTGTTCATGGTCATGAAGGCCTTTTGCATTATTCCCGTTACCCGAAGACACCCTTTACCGTTGGTGATCTCATGGTGGTTAGAGTCGCCGAAGTCGGCCGAATGGGCCGCATCGGTTTGGAGGCTGTTTGAAGCTTGAGTAAACTAGAAGTTGAAAGAGCTTCTTTTTTTGTTGGCTGTCAATTGGTTTTTGTGGTATAATAAACCTAAATTACTAACACCTAAAACCTAATCCCTAATAACTAACACCAAACTTATGACGGAAACAAAAATTAACCCGCAGGAAAAAAAGATCTGGGCGGCCGTTGGCTACCTTTGGATTTTAAGCTTAGTCGCTTTAGCCGCGCGCAAAGACAATGAATTTGTTAAGTTTCACGCCAGCCAGGGCGCTTTGCTCTTTGTGATCTCCGTCGTCTTTTGCTTTATTCCGGTCTTAGGCTGGTTTTTAAATGTCTTAGTCGGTGTCGCCGCGATCGTTGGTATCATCAAAGCCTTGCAGGGAGAAAAGTGGGAGTTGCCGGTTGTCGGCGTTTGGGCGAAGTCTTTTGGCGATTGGATTATTAAAACGCTAAAATTATAACAGCCAAGATAAAGTGAGTAAGCCCAGATAAAGTCCAGATAAGAACTTCCTATCTTGACTTTATCTTGACTTTATCTGGGTTTATCTTGACTTAATTTACTATGAAAAGAACCAAAATCGTCTGCACGATCGGTCCGGCCTCGGAGACCAAAAGTAAAATCGAACTGATGGTTAAATCCGGGCTTAATGTTGCCCGGCTTAATTTTTCCCATGGCACTTACAAACACCATACCTTGCTGATTAATAATCTCAGAAAGGTAGCGGCTAAAACCGGCCAGCCGGTCGCTATTTTGCAGGATTTGCAGGGGCCGCGGATTCGCACCGGCAACATTGCCGCCGAAGGCATTAAAGTCGAAGCCGGCGAGTTTATCTATTTGGTGCCGGAAAATTTTCGGATTTCCCTCAAAGATGTTTCAGCTTTCATTCCGATTCAATACCCCGGTTTGTACCGTGATTTAAAACCCGGCAATCCGGTTTTAATTGATGATGCCAAAATTGAATTGGAGGTAGTTGCGATAAAAAATAAAGCGATTCGCTGCAAAGTTAAAATTGGCGATATTATTTATGCCCACAAAGGAATGAATTTTCCGAAGTCGGAAATTAAAGCCAAACCGGTAACTCAAAAAGACATGGAAGACTTGAGGTTCGGCTTAAAACAAGGAGTTGATTTTATTGCCCTGTCTTTTGTCAAAGATGAATCGGATATTATCGAATTGAAAAAAAATATTCACCGGCTTGAATCAAGGCTCGGCCGCAAAGACAAAGATTTCAAAAAGCCCAACCGCGGCGGGAGCGTGCCGATAACTCAGACCAAAGTCATTGCCAAAATCGAGCGGGCGGAAGCGGTGGCTCATTTTGAAGAAATTTTGAAAGTGGCCGACGGCATTATGGTAGCGCGCGGCGATTTGGGTTTGGAAATTCCGCTGGAGGATTTGCCATTAATTCAGAAAAAAATTGTCCGGCGCTGCGTTCAGGAAGCCAAACCGGTCATTGTTGCGACGCAAATGCTTGATTCAATGATCCGCTATCCGGTGCCAACCCGGGCGGAAGTTTCCGACGTGGCTAACGCGATTTTAGACGGCACGGACGCGATCATGCTTTCAGGGGAAACCGCCACCGGCAAGTACCCGCTCAAGGCGGTGCAAGTGATGACGCGGATCGCCAATGAAGTGGAAAAAACCGAAATTGAAGAGCATCAGCAAATTGAAAATAGCTTAAAAAAAATCGGCGGAATTACCGAAACGGTCAGCTTTGCGGTGGAAAAAATTGCCGCCGAGACTGGCGCCAAATTGATTGTCTGCGCCACGACTTCCGGTTTCACCGCCCGGTCAATTGCCAAATACCGACCCAATATCACCGTAGTCGCGCTGGCGGCTTCGGAAAAAACCAAAAATCAGCTTTGCTTAAGCTGGGGCGTCAATTCCTATTATCTGCCTTTTGTTTCCTCGTTTAATGACTTAATGGCTAAAATTAAGAATTTGTTAATCAGCAAGCGGCTGGTTAGCAAAGGCGATATTGTGGTTATCGCCGCGGGCCATCCTTTTGGCTTTTTGGGCCAGACCAATTTGGTTAAAGTGGAAACGATTTAGTCCCGCACCTATTTTATTAATCAATCTATAATTGAAATCAAACTTTTTATTAAATAAAATATTTTTTAAGCTTAATGGTAATCAGTAAAATAGGTGCGGGACTAACTTCCTAATTACTAAGTATGCCATTCAAAAAAAAGTTCATCTTGTGGTTTAAGGAATTGACCATCAAAGACATTCCCAAAGTCGGCGGAAAAAATGCGTCGCTGGGAGAAATGTACCAAAAGCTGGCTCCGCAGGGAGTCAGTATTCCTAATGGCTTTGCCGTAACCGCGCAAGCCTATTTTTATTTATTGAAAAAGTCCGGCTTGATGAAGCAAATCCGAAAAGCGCTGCAGGATTTAAACACTAAAGACATGGTTAATCTGGAAAGCCGCGGCCGGCAGATTCGGGAGCTGATTTTAAACGCGGAATTGCCCAAAGATTTAAGCAATCAGATAACTGCCGCTTATCGGAAGCTGGAACATCAATACGGCCGCCGCGTTGACGTCGCGGTTCGGTCTTCCGCCACGGCCGAAGATTTGCCCGATGCGTCTTTTGCCGGGCAACAGGAAAGTTTTTTGAATATCCGTGGCGAAGCGGATTTAATCAACGCTTGCCGCCATTGCTTAGCCTCGCTTTTTACCAATCGGGCGATTTCTTACCGAGTTGACAAAGGCTTTGATCATTTTAAAGTCGGCCTGTCAATCGGCGTTCAAAAAATGGTTCGGTCCGATTTAGCTTCGTCCGGCGTGATGTTTACCATTGACACCGAGACTGGTTTTGAAAAAACTATTTTAATTTCCGGCTCTTGGGGCTTGGGCGAAAATATCGTCCAGGGTACGGTCAACACTGATGAATTTTATATTTTTAAAGATACTTTGGCTGACGGTTTTAAACCGATTATTGCCAAAAAATTAGGCAGCAAAAAAATTAAGATGATTTATACCGTTGAAAATGGCAAAACCACGAAAAATATTAAAACCACCAAAACGGCTCAGCAAAAGTATGTTTTAACTGATAAAGAAATTTTGAAACTGGCGGCGTGGGGGATTTTAATTGAAAAGCATTACGGCAAACCGATGGATATTGAATGGGCTAAAGACGGCCGGACGAAAAAACTTTTTATCCTCCAGGCCCGACCCGAAACCGTTTTTGGCAACAAAGAAGTCAAAGTTTTAGAAGAATACCAGCTGGTTAAAAGGGGTAAGGTAATTGCGACCGGTTCGCCCGTGGGTACTAAAATTGCCTCTGGCGTTGCCAACGTGATTTCCGGTGCCTCGGAAATTAAAAAATTCAAAGCGGGTGAAATATTGGTCACCGACATGACTGACCCCGACTGGGAACCGATTATGAAAATTGCCGCCGGCATCGTAACCAATAAAGGCGGCCGGACTTGCCACGCCGCCATTGTTTCCCGCGAGCTGGGCATTCCTTGCGTGGTCGGGACGGAAACGGCCACCAAACAAATTAAGACCGGCAGGCACTTAACGATTTCTTGCGCCGAAGGTGAAACCGGGTTTGTTTATGACGGCAGCTTACCGTTTAAAATTAAAAAGACTAATTTAAAAAGCATCAAGCGGCCGAAGACTAAAATTATGATGAATGTCGGTTCGCCGGATGTCGCTTTCGCCTCGTCATTTATTCCTAACGACGGCTGCGGCTTGGCAAGGGAAGAATTTATCATTAACGAACACATCAAAATCCATCCCTTAGCGCTGCTTAATTTTCAAAAGTTAAAAGATAAAAAGGCCAAAAAACAAATTGCCGAAATTACTTTTGGCTATCACGACAAGTCGGGGTATTTTATTGATAAGCTGGCCGAAGGCGTGGCTCAGATTGCCGCGGCGTTTTATCCCAAAGATGTCATTGTCCGGCTGTCGGATTTCAAATCAAACGAATATGCCAATTTAATCGGCGGCAAGGAATTTGAACCGGTTGAATCAAATCCGATGATCGGCTGGCGGGGCGCTTCGCGCTATTATTCGGAAAATTACCAAAAGGCTTTCGTTTTGGAATGCCAGGCCATGCTAAAAGCCCGCGAAGTCATGGGCTTTAAAAATATCAAAATCATGGTGCCGTTTTGCCGGACAGCTGAAGAAGGCAAAAAGGTGATTGCCATCATGGCTAAAAACGGTTTGAAGCAGGGTAAAGACAATCTCGAGATTTATGTCATGTGTGAAATTCCGTCCAACGTGATTTTAGCCGAAGAGTTTGCCGAAATTTTTGACGGGTTTTCCATCGGTTCTAACGATTTGACTCAGTTAACTTTGGGCGTTGACCGCGATTCGGCTTTGGTCGCCCATGTTTATAATGAACGAAACGAAGCGGTGAAAAAATTAATCAGCCAAGTAATCAAAATTGCCAAAAAGAAAAATTGCAAAATCGGCATTTGCGGCCAGGCGCCGTCGGATTTTCCCGACTTTGCCCGGTTTTTGGTCAAGCAGGGAATTGATAGTATTTCGCTCAATCCCGATACCGTAATCAAAACGACTTTAGATATATTAGCCGAAGAAAAGCGGCTCAAGAGCAGATAAGATGTCCTCCCCCCCCCTCACCCACTGAAATTTAGCGTAGTCCCTCTCCCTAAGGGAGATGGGAAAATGGCAAATTATATCCTTGACAATTGGCAGTTTTTGGCTTAAGGTAAAGCATCGGTGAAAGTCAGAGGAGAAAAATGGAGAAACGAAAGGAGGAAGATTATGGAAGACTTAGAAGATACTCTGATTACTCTTGACCGGCGGGGGATCAATCGGTTATTGCCGCACGGCTGGCCTTGGCGGTTTTTACGGCAAGCCAGGTTTTGCTCTGGGTATAACAAGTCGTATCCCCAACTCAGAAAGGTTACGGCCGTGGCGGTTATCCCGACATTTTTGGTCGGGATTAATCCTTTTTTGGCCAGAGTTTTCAGCCTGGGTCATTTCCCAGGTAAGCTGATCGTGCCGGGGTGTCTCTTCGCGGAAGTGATTGCCCAGGCGGTAGCCGTTAAGTTTGCATACGGTGCCAATGGGCGACTACCGCAGCTACTAAGATATTCCGGGGAGTGTCGGCAAATTGTTTTGCCTAGCACCAGACTTTTTGTTAAAGTTGATGTTGAATATTGTGGTAGTCAAGGTTGTCGCGCTAGCGGTAAGATTTACCGTTGCAAACCGGATGGCAGCGAGGGTGAACTTGCCGCTGAAGGTAGCATAGTGGGTAGATGGGCGAACCAAAAGGAGAAAGAGGTATGAGAGTAACGGAGGTGAGTTATTCGTAGGATGGAGTAGAGGTTATTCGCGTTTGTCGCACGCCCGAAGAGCTGGCAACCGCTCAGCAGGCAGCCCGCAAGTTGGGCGTTCGTTTCCGCTGCCGGTATCGCCCTGGCAACGGCGAAAGTTCTGATGATCGCAGTCGCAACCAGGTGCCGCGTCGCCGTCATTTCTTTCCACGTTGTCTGGCGGCGTAAATTTCCGTCCTTTGTTGTGTATTTATTCATCGGGTTCAGCGCTTGCTGAACCTGTTTTTTTATCCAAAAATTGTATGGTAGAATGAGATTAGCGTGGGCTCTCTCCCCGAGGGGAGGGGAAAACTAAGAGTCTTCATCGTCTTAAAATAAGCACCCCCTCACCCCAACCCTCTCCCCCAAGGGGAGAGGGGGAGATTAGCAAAGAGGGAGAGGGGAAAAACTATGATCAACTTTTTGCACAACTTTATGCCGCAGCCGATTTTGTTTCAGCTGGGATTTGTCCAAATTCATTGGTATGGACTTTTTGTTGTTTTCGGCGTGGTTGCCGGTTTAGCTGTGGTTTTGCAATTAGCGAAATACTGGGAAATTAAAGACGACGAAGTTTACCCCCCCACTTTTTTTCAAAACAGGCAGGCCAAACAAACAAAAGATGATGAGCATAAAAAATTATTAAGTTTGCAGGAACCTTTAATTGAAAGTGGGGGGGTTTATAACCTGGCTTTCTATCTGATTATTTTCAGTTTTTTGGGCGCGCGGATTTATGCGATTTTTTTGGACTGGCCTTATTACTTTAGCAACCCCTGGGAAATTCCCGCGGTTTGGCATGGCGGGCTGGCGATTCACGGGGCGATTATTGCCGGGATTATTACTTTACTTATTTATACTCACCCCCTCACTACCCACCCCCTCACCCTCAGATGCCTGAAGCTAAACACCCCTCACCCCCTCACCCTAACCCTCTCCCCCAAGGGGGAGAGGGGAAGCTTAAGAGTAGGCGGCGGGCAAAAAAATAGCTTTTGGCTTTGGGCGGATTTATTAGCCGTGGCGTTGCCGCTGGGGCAGGCGATCGGCCGCTGGGGCAATTATTTTAACCAGGAAATTTTTGGTAAGCCGACAGCTTTGCCCTGGGGTATTCCCATTGAATTAGCCAACCGGCCGGCCGGGTATTTGAATTATCAGTATTTTCAACCGACGTTTTTGTATGAATCCGGGCTGGATTTGGTCAATTTTTTGATTTTGTTGGTTTTGTTTTTTTGGCTTTATAAAAAGCAGCAAGCTGGCGGGCTGGTTAGCTTAGTTTATTTAATTAACTATTCTTTAATCAGGCTGGCGATGGAATTTCTACGAATTGACCAAACGCCGGAAATTTTTGGCGTCCGGCTGCCGGTTTTAGTCAGTTTGGGAATAATTATTGTCAGCCTAAGTTTAATTATCCATAGACTAAAACCTAAAACCTAAATTCCTAATCCCTAACATAATTCCCAGCTCGGCTGGTTTGACACCTCAAGCCGCCTGATTTATACTTAAACTAGTGATATGCCAAAAAAGACCAAAAAATTTATTTTAATCGCCTCGCTATTATTTTTATTTTTGGCTGATGTCGGCGTGGTCTTAGCCCAAACCAAGCTGGATAATCCTTTGGGCACAGACGATCCGCGAGTGATTGTCGGCCGGGTGATTAAAGCGGCTTTGGGCATTGTCGGCTCCCTGGCTTTGGGGGCGTTTATTTTGGGCGGTTTTATGTGGGTGATTTCTTCGGGTAACGACGAAAAAATCAAAAAAGGCAAAGATATAATTATTTGGGCTTCTTTCGGTCTAGCGGTGATTTTCACTTCTTACGCTTTGGTCACTTTTGTCATCAATGCGGTGGCTGGCGGGGATAGTACGAGCGGCGCTACCACTCAACCGGGGAGTTCTGCAACGTCGCAGTAAATCAAGTTTTAATAGGATTTTATTTAAATTTAGGTAAAATTTTACCCCTGCTAAAAGGGGTTTTTTGTTTAGTTTTGACAAAAAATGTAAAATGTGCTATTATATAGAGTTGTTATTAGACCCTCCTGGTCTAGTAATATGAGCCTTGAAAATTAGAGTAAAAGAGTAAAGAGGGTATTTTCCCTCAATAAATACGGGAGGTGCGCGACATGGATTTTAACAGATGGGAATGGTTGTTGGTGGCAGCAATGGTGCTGCTCAGTTTGGTGGTGTTTATTTTTATTGCCTCACTGACGCCGTTATTTGCCTTGATTTTCACCTTGGTGATTATTTCGGCAGCCATGGCGGGCTGGTGGGTGATAAGTCAGAAGTTTCTGAAGGTTCCCTGGTGGGAGCGCTCAGAAATAGTCGAGGGTGATCAGAAGTATTTGAGGTTTATCATCCTCGCGCTGTGCGAAATTCGAGACATACCGCCCAATTTTGCGTGGGTGGTTCGGAGAACTAGGGGTGCTGACGAAAAGTCGCTGACCGGCTTTTATGCCAAAAGATCCGGTTGGCGAATAATCTGGTTTCCCCGGTTATTGTTCGAAACGGTCAAGCTGTTTGATTGCCGGCCGATTAATATTAACCTGCTGCAAAGGCAGGTTAACACCCGAAGTAACCCGGTTGTCGTTGATAGCCAGGTAACGGTTTGGCCAACGGAAAATCCGGTCGTAGCAGCAATCACGATTAAGGAGGATGTAAGAGGGATTGTTGAGCAGTTCATGTCCGCCTTACTTAATTATATGACGGCGGGATTTGAGGATACTGAATTGGTCGATTTACCAACGGCTAAGCTCCTAGCGATGGCTCGGGCCGCGACCGACTTAGTAAATGGCACGCACTTCTTTAAAGACTTCGGTCTTAAAGTGGAAGTGCGGATCGAAAATATCTATCCTCTCAAGGAAGTTCTGGCGGCCATGGCCAGCGTCAAGGCAGCTGAGTTTGGTGCTCGTGCTGCTGTCCATCAGGCCAGGGCAATCAAGGAAATTCGGGCTGTAACCGGATTACCTGATAAACATTGGGCAAACATCGCCTTCCCGATAATGAAGGCACTAGAAGGCGTGATTGGCAGTGGTCACAGTGGACTGGCTTTTCCCGAAATGACATTGAAGTTTGGTGGGTTCACCGGTGGGGGTGAAAAGCCGGCCAAAGAAAAACCTGAAGCCGAAGAAAGCAAACCGGAGAGGCCCGCTAAGGCCTCCAAGTAGGAGAATGGAAGATGAGAATTTTTCTGGTGGTGGTGTTAGCGGCGCTTAGCTGGATGTTTTATCCAATAGCAAGCGTGGCTGTCGCGGTTTTGGCAGTGGCTCTCTTCTGGCAATCTCGTTGGAAGTGGGTGCTGCTGGTAGTAATACCCCTGGCAGTGCTGCTGGCCAATACTTTTGTCCCCGGCAAGATATTTTGGGGAGTAAAAGTAAAGCCGGTAGTTGCATCAATCAATGTCAAGGATTTCCAGGTTCAGTTGCCTGGACCAAACAACATAAATCCTAACGCCGCGGCGATGACGAAGCAGCTCATTGATATTGAGCAAATCGCAGCGGCAAGCAACCGGCTAGCCGAAGGCTTTGCTAGCGTTACGGACTGGACTGAACGGATAATCGTCCGCTCACCAGCGCCGCTAATGCAGGTCAAAGAAGGCGGCTGGGCACCGATGGACGATCAGGTCTTGGACCAAAGTCGTCCGGTCAAGGCCTGTTACCGTTTGGCCTTCAAAACCGGCGGTATGGCCGAGTCTCTGGTGCCGGTTCAGCAATTGAAGACAGACGGCGCCAGCTGGATTTTGGGCTACGTCTGGCATGGCTGTCTTGGCCCAATTCCTAGTCAAAAGGAAGTAAAAGTGGAATTGGCTGTCGCAGTTAAACCGTTGTTGTCGCTATCCAAGGCGGCGCGACCCAAAGAAGGGATGGTTTTAGCCACAATGGCTGGATCTGACCCCCAAGGGTGGACGCCGACCAACGTCGTCGTTTGTAAAGACGAAATTTTCGAATTCGGACCATTGAATTCGGAAAACGACGTGAAGCGGCTGCGGGTGAGATCGGGTGACGGATTATTTGGGCCACTCAACCCGGTTCAATTAGCCGATAACCAGTGGTGTGCCCGGGTGCATTTTTCTACCGGTAGCCTGCTGGGAGAAGTACTGCGGTTCAAGTTGTTAACCGGTAGTCCGCTGGAAGTCAAAATCCGACGGATTAGAGAAGGAGGAGAGTCATGACTCTTCAGGAAATCAGACAGGCGACTGCTGTTTTAGATGCCGCCGGCCTAATTGGCGTCCTAAATGACGCCAATCTCGAAGAAAATCTTCGCAACCTTGGCCTTTCGTGGCTGCGGTACGAAGATGTTTTACCTCGGAAAGAGTTTTTTGATCTTGCCTTGGCGCAGCTGCAAAGCGGATCCATTCAAGTCGATGGAAACGCCCTGGTCGAGTTGATCAATCAATTCTCGCCCAACCCGAAACCCGTAGATGGTCCTGATGGTTTGCCGCCGCTTGAGTCTTTCGGCGACGGTGGCGGAGTAAATGAGGATCAGGATCTGTCTGCTCTTCTTGAGGAACCGGTTTTTGAACCGGCTCCCACTCCTGCGCGTGCGTCGGCCGCAACCCCTGGAACAGAACCTCCAGTGGTCGACCCGTTTAGTGATGGAGGCAGTGTGCCGTTATGGTTTGACGACGTCCAGCCTGAACCGACTCCTGCGCCCACTACGCCTACTACGCCGAATCGTGAACAACGTATTCGGGGTAGCTTGGTAAGAGCCGCGGTAGTACTCTTGGTATCCCTGGTTATTGTTTTAGGGATATTCTGGGCATGGGAGATTCTGTCTCCGAAGGGAAAGCTGGCGGAAGAATCGGAAAATCCGATCAGTTCCGCCACTTCGGCACCTGCGCCGGCGACAGGTGGTTCGGCAATCGCTACCACTCAAGCCGATACCGTGGTTCCGGTTGTGGTAAACGGCACCCCAAAGGGACAACCGGCCATTGGTATTCCCAAGGATATTTCCTGGGATAGGATGGCAATTCATGCCATTCAGGCTGGCCCCGACTCGCCGTTATACCAGGCAATCAAAAAGAGCCTGGAAAATTCAGCGGCGGATATGGGTGTCGCCGGAATCGACCCGACTCTGGTAAAGGGGTTGATTAACAAGCCGGCTCCTGCGCCAGCTCCTGCTCCTAAACCCCCGGTTGCCCCTCCGGCAACCAGTGCTCCTGCCGCACCCTAACCGGCGCGGAAGAGCCGAAAATACAAGCGGACCGATCACCCTAGTTATGCGCAAGCATTGCTAGAAAGGTGATTGGTCCGCTTTTTCTTTACCCCGCACCTGTCATGGCGAGTAAAACTGGTTTTGCAATACTAACTTAGCATCAACACAAGTGTTGGTCTCCGCGACGCAGCCCGGCGAGTAAAACTGGTTTTTGTAATATTAGTTTAGCGCCAACACAAGTGTTGGTCTCCGACAAGACTATCTAGCCCCAAATCAGCAAGACCGTCAAAACCAGGCCAAACCAAAATTTAAACGGATCAATTATGCCTGCCGCTGAAAAAGAATTAGCCATCAAAAAATTAGCCCAATAAACCAAACCCTGAGCCACGGGTAAAAAAAGCAAAGGCAAAGTCAGGCAGGTCGTGCAGGAAAAACCGAAGCTGAATTTATCCCAGATGAATTTTTTGTTGCCGCGGGCGATGCTGATAACGGTAATAATTATGCCGACTAAAAAAATCGCCGCGGCCAAGTCTAAAACGATAAAAAAGAGCCATCGGTTGAGAGTCAAAGCGGTGTTTAAAAATAAGTCGATTTCAGAATTGAGGCTTAAACCGGCGGTATTAGCAATCGCCGTGTAAATTAGAGAGAAAAGATAGACTAAGCCAGCCATAAGTTTAAAGGTAATTTTTTAAGCTATCAAAATTAAAATTAGTTTTTTATGGCGTTAATTTTTTTTAAAATCTCGGCCAGAGTCTTTTGAGCCGGTAAATAATTAGGGTTAATGGTTAAGGCTTTTTTTAAACCCGCCACGGCTTTTTCCAGCTGGCCGCTGTTGGCTAAAATAATCGCCAAGTTAGTTTGGATTTCGGCGTTTTGAGGATTATTGGCCGCGCCTTTTTCCAGGATTTCAACGGCTTTTTGGGTTTGGCCATTTTGCATATAAATTGAAGCCAAGTGGCTATAATTATCGATTATGTCCGGGCCGAGCTCGATTGATTTAAGGTAGCTGTCAACGGCTTCTTGGGTTTGGCCTAAATTAAAATCGGTAACAGCCAAACCGTGCCAGGCGGGGGCAAAGTTAGAATTAATCGCCAGGGCTTTTTCAAAAAATTCTTTGGCTTGGCTATAATCTTTAGCTAATAAAGAAATAAAACCCAAGTTGGAATCAGCGCGGAAATAGCTTTCGTCGGCCGTGATTGCCTTTTGATAGCTTTCTTCGGCTTTTTGGTATTCGCCGATTTTTTGGTAAACCGTTCCGAGGTTATTGTAAGTTTCCGCGTAGTTATAAAAAGTATTTTCCTTGTCAATTTTAATCGCCTCAAGGTAGCTGCCAATCGCTTCCTGGCTTTGGCCGAGTTCGTCATAGGTATTACCCAAATTATGGTAGATTAAGGGCAGGTTCGGTTCGAGCTTTTCCGCCTGCAAAAAGTTAGCCAAAGCCTTTTGGTAATCTTTTTTTAAGTAATAGCTGAAGCCTAAATTATTATAAACCCGGCCATAGTCCGGCCGGACTAATAAAGTTTTTTGCCAAAGCGTGATATTATCCCGCCAGTCAAAATTTCTGGCGTAAGTCGCCGCGCCGTAAAACCCGGCAATAATTAATGCCGTAATTAAGCCAACGACCTGCCAAACAACTTTCGGCCGACTGATTAAATAATCAATCAGTAAAGCCAATAGCAGGCAAATGCTGACCGAAGCCAGATAGATATATTTTTCCGCCATTATAGTTCCGGTCGGAAAGACATTGGATACCGGCAGTAGGCAAACAAAAAACCAAAGCAGGGCGACACAGGCCAGTTTTAATTTTTTGGCGTTTAAAATTGTTACGGCCGCTATTGCCAAGATTAGCAGCCAGGCTAGTAAGACTTTTGGTTCGGCCAAGGAAAAACTGGCGTCAATTTTATGGTAAACATTCAGCGGCCAGGGGATTATCAGCAGATAAATGTATTTGACAATCGCTTTACCCATCGTTAACAGCCTGACGGGTAAAGAATTTTGGGTTGGATCCGAAGCTAAAAGCCGCCCGCCGATATGCAAAGACAAGCGGGTAAAAATGTAAGCTAAAATGCCCAGCCAAAAAAGCCAAAGGGTTTTGATTTTGGTAAAAATTATCTGGTAATTAAAGCCGGCTTTATACCACTCAATCAGTAAAATCAATAGCGGCAAAATCAAAGTTATTTCGTAAGTGAAAAAAGAAAGCCAAGCCAGAATTATTGAACTGAAAAAATAAATTTTAGGTCGGGCCAAAAAACGGAAAGCTAAATAGAAATAAAGCGACCAAAGCATCATAGCCGCGCCGGCGACGTCAATACTGGTGGTGATATAGCTGATCGCTTCGGTGTGCAGGGGATGAAGGGCAAAAAACCAGGCCGTCAGAAAGGCGATGGTGCGTTTTTTAGTGATGATTTCAATAATCAAGTAAACGGCAATAATACCGGCAAGATGGATTAAAAGAGAAATCAGGTGATAAGGCCAGGTGCTATTCGGCCCGAATAGCTGAAATAAGACTAGTTGGATAATGCTGCGCAGCGGCCGAAAGACTCCTTGGTGCTGCAGCGGCGTTTCGCCCGCTAAAAGCTGCCCGGCATTATCAAAACTGTAAAGGGCCGGCCAGTTTTGGTAAAAATCCGGGTCGTCCCAGACAAAATCATTGCCAAAAATATTAGAGTAAGCCAAAACGGCCGAAACCAAAATTATTAGGATTGAGGCCAGTTTTTTTTGTTTTAAAAAGTTAATGACTTTATTCATAATTAGTCCGGCTTTTCTATAATTTTACCAAAAAACCGGCGGAAATGGTATCCCCCGGATTTTTTTTACAGAGTGTTATTTATTCCCCCTTAGCTATTGTTGGCTGGATTTTTTTTCATTTCTTTGAGGGAGATATACAAAAAGAAAGCCAAAAGTCCGGTCGTGGTTACCGGCGCCAGCCAGAAAGGATATTCGCGGCCGAAACTTTCCAAAATCATAATCCCGCCCAAAACGCCGATAGCGTACATGGCGCCGTTTTTCAAAAAAGCGAATTTAGCAATTTGATCAATGCCTTTAACCGTTAATTGCCGAACCACCACGGCGCCCAAGCCATTACCCAAAAGAATCAACGGCACGGAAATGGTAAAGGCAAAAGCGCCAATGACGCCGTCAATCGAAAAGGAAGCGTCTAAAATTTCCAAATATAAAATTTTGCTCCAGGCACTCAGCTTGTTATTCGGATCAAGCAGCTTTTTTTCCTGATCCTCGGCGTTTTTTTTGAAACCGTCGGTAATAAAGAAAGCCGTGGCGCCAATCGAAGCCGAAAGCGCCAAGAAGGGATTTTCTTTCAAGCTTAAAAAGATAATCGTCGTCAGAGTGATTGAAGAAATCGCGTAAAACCAGATACCCTGGCGGTGGATGAAATTTTCCGCCAAAAAAGCGTATTTTTTTTCTTCCAAAAACAGCCAGGCCAAAAAGACAAAAAATAGGTAAATGCCGCCGCCCAAAAGCAGCAGCGGTTTTGATTGTTCAACGTAAGCTTCTATTTCTTTGCCGGAAGAAAAGGCAAAAGTGAAAACCTCAATTATCGAAAGCTGAGGATTGGCAATCCAGACAATTACAAAAGGCAAAATGCCGCGGACGATAAAGACAGCAAATAAAATGCCCCAAAATAAAAAAATCTTGCGGTATTTTTCCGGCATTGTCTTCAAGACATGGGCATTGATGACGGCATTGTCAACGCTGCTGATTATTTCAAAAAGACAGAGGCCTAAAATGATAATAATGAAACTGAATAGCATGAGAGTATTTTATCATGGTTTAAGGAAATTTAAAAGATAAAATTAAAGAAATAGCCGAGTAAGATTATGCCGCCGCTGACTAAGCCGAAAAAAGCCAATAGGAGCGGTAATTTTATCACTTTTTTTAAAATCAAGGCTTCCGGCAAAGACAAGCCAACAGTGGCCATCATAAAAGCCAAAGCCGTACCCAAAGGTATGCCTTTGGCAACCAAGGCTTGAATAATCGGGATTACGCCGGTGGCGTTAGAATACAAAGGAACGCCGAAAATTACGGCCAAGGGAACGGCAAAGATGTTTTGCTTGGTAATATATTTTTCAAAAAAGCCTTGAGGCACGAAGCCGTGAATTGCCGCTCCCAAAGCAATGCCGATTAATAGATAAGGAACTACTTGTTTAATAATCCCAAAGGCTTCGGCACTAGTAATCACTAAAACTTTTTTGAATTTTAAGTTTTCTTTTGTAATATTTTCCGGCTGGTTTTTCGGCTGGCTGATATATGCCGCTACGTACTTTTCCATTTTGAGCCGACCCAATAAATAGCCGCCAATCACGCCGATTAAAATGCCCGCCGCTGCGTAGATAATGGCTACTTTCAGACCGAAGATGCCGAAAAGCATTATCACGGCCACTTCGTTGACCAGGGGCGAAGTTATCAAGAAGGCAAAAGTTACCCCGAGCGGAATTTGAGCCTGTAAAAAACCGATAAAAATCGGGATTGAAGAACAGGTGCAAAATGGGGTAATCGCCCCGAAAATCGCCGCCAAAAAATAATCCAAGCCGTAAAGTTTTTTACTCGTTAAAAAGTTTTTTAGTTTTTGAATTGGCAAATAATAGCGAACCAAGCTCATTAGCTGGGTAATAATAATAAGCAAAGCGATGATTTTGATGCTGTCAGCTATAAAAAAATTTACGCTTTCGGCCAAAAGCGCATTTTTTATTCCTAGAATTTGGTAAGTTAAGTAATGGCTAAAATTTTGCAGCATAGCTATTTGATGATTTTTTCAATTTCTTCGGTTTTCAAAACCCGGCCGAAAGATTTTAATTCCTCGTCAATAACTATGGCCGGTAACCCTAATACGCCATAGGCCATAATTTCTGCAAAGTCGGTGACTTTTTCGATTTTGGCGACAAGACCCAAATTAGCCAAAGCTTTTTCGGTATTGGCTTCTAGTTTTTTACAATTGGGGCAGCCGGAGCCCAGAATTTTTATAATCATCGTTTTTTCAATTTAGGACAAAAATTAAAATCGCACAAGCGGTAGTGCAGATGAGAGTAACATAGCCTAAAATATTGGCTAAATTTTTATTGGTTAGCTTTCCCATCACTTTCGGATTATTGGCGGTTTTTAAAATTATGGCTAAAAGCGGGGGAGTGACTAAGCCATTTAAAACCGCTGACCAAAACAAGGCTTTAATCGGGTTAAGGCCGACAAAATTTATCAATAAGCCAATCAAAGTCGAAATGGTAATGATGCCATAAAAACCGTGGGCCTGGCGGAATTTTTTGTTAAGCCCTTCTGACCAGTCAAAAGCTTCGGCTAAAGCATAAGCGGCGGAAGCGGAAAGAACCGGTACGGCTAAAAGGCCGGTACCGACGACGCCGATACTGAAAACCAAAGAAGCAAAGCGGCCGACTAGCGGTTCTAAGGCTTGAGCCGCCTGGGCGGTGCTTTGAATGTCAAAAATGCCATTTTTAAAAAAAGTATTAGCCGCGGTGCCGATAATACAGAAAGTGATAATTTGGGAAAAAGCCATGCCAACCAAAGTATCGCGGCGCATGGTCTTAATCTCTTTGGCCGTGGCGCCAAGCCTTTTTTTAAGCGTATTGCGGCCTAAAGAAATTTCTTCCTCAACTTCCTCGTTTGACTGCCAGACAAAAAGATAAGGTGAAATGGTCGTGCCAAAAACCGCGGTTAAAGCAATGACAAATTCTTTGCTTAAAATAATCGTCGGCACTAAAACCCGGGCTAAAATTTCGCCCCAGTTGCTGGTAACGATAATCAGAGTCAACAGGTAGCTGAAAAGGCTTAGAGCCAGCCACTTTAAAATTTTGGCATAGACTTTGTAGCTTAAAAATATTTCTAAAAATAAAATTAAAACCGTATAGCCGATGGCTAAAACCGGGAAAGGGATTTGTGGGACAATTAAATTCGTTGAAGCTGCCATGGCGCCTAAGTCCGCGCCGATATTAACGGTATTGGCGATTAAAATTAGAATAATGAAAACATAAACCACCCATTTTGAATAAGTATTTTTAATCACGCCAACCAAGCCGCGGCCAGCCACCATGCCAATCCGGCCAACCATTTCTTGAATCGCTGACATTAACGGCCATAAAAAAATCACCGACCAAATTTGGCCGAAGCCAAACTGAGCTCCGACCTGGGTGTAAGTGGCAATTCCGGACGGATCGTCGTCGGACGCGCCGGTGATAAAACCCGGCCCCAATTTTTGCCATAAATTTTCTTTTTTGGTTTTCTTCATGGGTTTATTATACCGTTTTATCAGTTTTAAGTGAAGAAAAATAAGTAAATGGCTGGCTATTTAAGTTTTTTGCCGTTATGCTATAATGACAAGAATAATATTTATGGCTAAAATTAACCAAAAAGAATCAGTCGCTCTAAGCTCGGTTTTTGCCAGCCTGTTTTTGACGGGCGGCAAATTAATGGTGGGTGTTGTTACCATGAGTTTGGGCATAATTTCGGAAGCCGTTCATTCGGCTTTGGATTTAGGCGCGGCGTTATTGACCTATTTTGCCGTCCGGGTGTCGGACAAACCGGCGGACGAGCGCCATCAATTCGGCCACACTAAAACCGAAAGCGTTTCAGCCTTAATTGAAACCGGCCTGCTTTTTCTAACCAGCGGCTGGATTATTTACGAAAGCATCAAGCGTTTGTTTTTTGAATCAGTCGAAGTCGAAGCGACTTGGTATGCTTTTGCGATTATCGTTATTTCCATCGTCGTCGATTTTTCCCGGTCTCGGGCTTTAGCTAAAGTCGCCAAACAAACCAAAAGCCAGGCTTTGGAAGCGGATGCTTTGCATTTCAGCTCCGATATTTGGAGCTCAGCCGTAGTTTTAGTCGGTTTGGCCTTGGTTAGTTTTGGCGTCAATGGCGCTGATGCGATTGCCGCTTTGGCGGTGGCCGTTTTGGTGATTGTTGCCGGCTGGCGCTTAGGCAAAAGAACCATTGATGTTTTAATTGACGCGGCGCCGGAAGGGACAGCGGAAAAAATTGCCGGAATCGTCATTCAGGTTGACGGAGTTTTGAATATCGAAAAACTAAGAGTCCGGCCGGCCGGATCGGCGCTTTTCATTGATTTATTGGTTGGCGTCAACCGGAAATTACCGCAAGCTAAAGTTGAGCAAATTATCAAAAATATTGAAGCGGAAGTAAAAAAATATTTACCCCAGGCTGATTTGTCAGTTAGCGTTAAGCCGATGCGAATTGACAGTGAAACGATTGCGGAAAAAGTCCAGCTGGTGGCGGCTAATTATGATGTTTCGGTTCACGATATCTCGGTTCAATCCTTGGCTGGTAAGCTTGATGTCAGTTTTGATTTAGAAATCAGCCAGGCTTTTTCGGTTGAAAAAGCCCATGAAATTGCCAGCCAACTGGAAGACCAAATCAGAAAAGAATTAGCCGAAGAAGTAACGATTAATACCCACATCGAGCCAGTTGACGAAAAGACGCTGATTGGCCAGCCAGTCGGCCAAACCGAAATTGAAGAAATTAACCGGTTGTTTGCCAAAATAAAAAATGATTTGCCTTTGGTCAAAAATCTTCACGAAATTTCCATCAAACGATTTGGTGAAAATTATTTTATCGCCATTCATGCCAGTTTCAATAACGATTTGTCTTTGGAAGCCGCTCACAATATTTCCAGCCAGATTGAGTATTTGGCTCGCCAGCATAAGCCGGCGATTAAAAGAGTGGTCGTTCACAGCGAGCCGGTGAAAGAATAATCAAAGTTAACAAAAAAATAGCCAGCTATATATATTGACAAGTTATTCGAATCGGAGTAAAAAGTAAGGAAACCACAGCCGCTCTTGGAGCGGTTTTGAGAGGAGCAAGAAATGGAAAATTGGATCTGGGTAGGGTCGGGGGCAGCATTGTTTGGCATTGGTTTACTTCTTTGCTTCTCGATGTCTGAAGTAAAAAGAAGGGCCAGGTGGAATTGGAAGGTAGTAGAGGGTGGGAAGTGCCCTAAATGTGGGGGGAGATTAGAAGTGACTGAACATGAGGAAGTCGACTTTGGAGTTATATTCCTCAAGAGTACAGTTTTGGTATTCAGGGAGTACCGCTGTCGTGAATGCCAAAGAGTAGTCTTCAGTGAGCGACAAGCTGTGTCCAGCGGTGTTTAGTCAAGGATATTCAAAAAATTGAGTATCCTTTTTTTTGTCCGGTTACTCGCCATAGACCAATAAAAGACTTGGGCGGACTGAAATTAGAAAGCGATTATAAACAGTAAAACAAAAGCCCCGGCGAATAACCGGGGTGGGAAGTAATTTTTTTAGTGAAAAGTCAGCGTCTGCAGAATTTTTTCGAGTTGGGCAAAAGCATAGTCTTGGGTAAATGGCGGCGTGGCCGGTGGGTCGTAAACTTGCGGGTTAGTCCCGGCAACAAAAAGCTCAACGGCGATGCAGACATTATTTTTTACCGTGCGGTAGGCTCGGACGAAATTGTAGTGGCTCATCGCCGCGTCGTTCCATTCAAAATCGATAAAATTGGTGCCGTTAATTGTAACATTTTTAACGTTGGGGATGACAAAATCCGGCGCCTTAGTACATTTGCTGACTTCGGTTTGGTCGCGGTTAGCGCCAATTCGCAGTTCGGCGCTGGTGATATTATTTGAGCCTGAAACGACAAAAGCGACAATTTTATCGCCAGTGCCAGTCGGACTGGCCAGCAAGCTCCAGGCATCGGAAACAATGTAAGAAACCTGAAAAGTTGATGTCGGCGCCAGGTCATCGGGGTACTGAATGGAAAAATTGTATTGGTCGTTAATGTAGGTGTTAGCAGTTTTAATTGGCGGTAGTCCGTCTTTTTGGTTATTTATAACCGTACAGCCGGAAATTAGGAAAAAGCTGGTAGCTAATAAAATTATCAATTTTTTCATTAAATAAAATTTTAGGCTTAAAATAATTCAATAACATGTTTGGCGTCTTCAAAGTCTTCTTTGCTGAGTTTGCCGGCTAAAACATACCGATAGAGTTTTTCCCGCATTGACATTTTAGTCGAATAAGACAGCTTGCCGCCGATCGGCAGAGCTTTTAAGTGGGGCTCAATGACGGCGATGATTAAATCGGCGTCTTGTTTGGATAAATTTTTTCCGGCCACCCCGGTATAGACGGCGTTTCGGAATTTGTTCATTGAAGAACTGAGACTGGCCGCGTTGTAGGAGCCGCCATAGTTATCTTTGTTTGAGTAATTGCTACTGTTTTTTACCTTGCCGAAAATTTTTTCGTAGATACTAGTCATAAAATTATTATCGATTGTAAATATAGTTAGTAAATGACCACGGCTTTTTTCCCCATCAGTTCCCAATTTTTTACAAAATCCGCGACCTTCAGCCTGATTTCACCATAAAGCGGATCCAAAAGAATCATTAATTCCGGATTATCCGATTTGCCGGTAAAACCGATTAAAGTCCGAGCGTGTTCGTCCAATTGCGCCGTAATAATTTTGCCGGCCGGCGTTTTCCAGGAAATATCTTTGTTTCTGCCGACTACTACGCCCCAAACCACAATTGGGTTATTGTTGCCCAATTCGGTTATTAAGTCAGTTATTGTCCCGTCGGTAATAATTTTGGCCTGGCGATATTTGGCCGCTAAATCATAAATCGGCTGCTGGTAAACGCCGTAGCCGGTATCGGGCATGGTGCCATTGATATTACCGACAAAGCCTGAATTCGGATCACCCCAAGTATTGTTTTTTTGGCGCGGGCCTGGGTCGGAAACGGGTAGTTGTTGAATCAGTTCGTTTTCAGTTATCTTGACGCCGCGGTATTGTAAAGCCATCAGTAACGAAGCAACTTCGCAAGAGAGAGCATGTTCCTGGCGGTGGTAGGGGACAGCCAGCCTAATGGCGGGTTTAATTGGGATAATAATGCGGACGGTCTGGTAATAAATTTTTTTAACCACATTCACCTTTCCTTTGGGGTCATCAAGCGACAATTCAAATACAATCCAGGCCAGCATTAAAAAAATAATTACTAATATTGATAGCAAGTGGGATTTTTTTATTTTTTTAGCCATAGTAATTATTTTTGTTTATAAAAAAAATTATAACTAACGCCAAAGCGGCTAAAAAAATTAAATTAACAAAAACGCTTATTACTAAGGTCTTAAATATTAGTGAATAATAGTTAGAGTTTGCTATTTCATTTTCTTTTTTTAGCTCCTTTTGAGCATGGTCAACTCTGGCATCGTCTTCTTCTTCTTGCCTCTGATTGATTAGGTGATGTTTTTGAGCATTTTTTTCTACCTCGTCGACTATTTGTTTTTTGGTGATAAAAATACTAGATGCCAGAAATTTTATTTTTTTTACGACGTGTAATTGTTTAAGTGGCATTTGTTTAATTTAAACCTTAATAAAACTTATACTAATTATACCCCACCAGAGGCGGGCAGGCAAAAAATCGTCGGTTTGGCGATTGATCAAATAGCCGGGAAGAAAAGAAAATATTAGAATTATTTTTGTAGCTTTAGAAATTCTTTCAAAAAAGTTAAATCTCTGATTTGAATAAATTTTCCGTTATAATCCCTTGGCGTGTCGTTTTCCATCAGCTGAGCCGCTTTTTGCGGATTGGTCCATTTGATTTTGAAGCCGTCGCTTATTTCATTTTGGTTAAAAGTTGGTTTTCCTTTTTTTCCTTTGAGTTTAGCGGCATAGCAAAATGATTTCATCTTAAGCGGCAATTTGTCCCGAAACTCAATAATACTGCCAATTTCTCCGGTAACTTGGATCTGGCAGCCTAATTCTTCCAAACATTCCCGGTGAACCGCGGTTATTTTATCCTCGCCGGCTTCGATTCCGCCGCCGGGCAGCTTATGATAATTTTGTTTGGTAACGTGTAACAAGTCGATATTGTCGTTATTATCAGTAACGATTGCCCGAGCCGCATTACGTTTTTCAAACCTGGCTATTTGTTCGGCGGTTAAGTTTTTGAATTGGATGGTTTTGAGGAGTTTCATAGTTTTAATTATACCCCGCCAGCCGCCGGATGGCGAGCCAAGGAGCCTATCTGCCCTGACTGCCGTCAGGCAGGGCGAGCAAGCAAAAAACCGCCGGTTAGGCGACTTTTATTTTTTCCAATTTAAGAGTGATATTTTTGCTATAAATTATTTAACACTATTTAGAGTTAACAGATTTAACAAAAAGATTAGAATCTGCCATATAATAGATGCCGCCTTCATCTTTTAATAAGACATAAGATTCATAAGTGCCACTTTCACTTAAGCCATTAACTCCATGTTTTATCATCCTATAGCTGCTAACTATTTCTAATTCTTTTCCATTAGGGATTTCTCCGGCAAAAGAACCATAATTAATATCAGAAATAAAAAAATCAAATTTCGGTTGAACTGTATAAGGACAAGAGAAGGCATGGAAATTACTGCCAAGATTTCCTTTAGGAATTAAATGGACTGAGTCCGTATCGATTCCGCTGATAATCATATTATTTCCCGGAATCAGATTCTTATTGTTATATTCCTCAGTAGTATAACCGCAAGGATAAATATTTATGCCAAAATTAATGATCCAAATAACGACAGCAAGCATCATCATTGAACACACTATTGATAGTATAAAGCCCTTTCTAATAATCGGTTGGCGCTGTGGCGCATTTTGATTTTGATCTCTCCGAGTCAAAATATCATCATTATTGATTGTATTGTTATTTACCATAAAGTTAATAAATTTACGCCTATTTTTATTATATCACAAAAATGATTTTTTCATAGTGTTTTTCATAACAACTTTAATTATACCAAATTTTACTTTCAACAGTAATCCATTTTTTTCCGCCGCACGTTTAAGCGCGAAAGATAATCATGGCGAGCGGGCGAAAAATGAAGTGGTTTTTCTTTATACCAAAAAACCGCCCCTCGGCTCCTCTTTAGAAATACTTTTTGTCGCTCGGAGCGACTTTTATTTTTGATTAATTTTATAGCCCTAACGTACTGCCAAGTAAAATTTTATTAGCCCAATAATAGCCAGTGTCGCTATTCGGCAATAAATCATAGGTTGCCGTATCCCAGTATAGTATCAACTCAGTTTTTATTATTTGACCGCCATTATAAGTTTCACCCATTTTTAGACTGCCGATTGGCAAACCATTTACGGTCGGATGATTAAAGGAAGCCCAAACTTCTCTTTTGTCATTCAAAACTAAGTGAATGACTTTGTGTGTCTTAGGCGTTGGAGTATGCGAAACAGTAATGACTTTACTGACTATTCTTTTACCTTTGCTGTCCAAAGACCAAACTGGCATGCCGATTTTAATATCTCTGATATTTACCTCCCCGTTTGGGGTAGAAATTTTTGTGTTAGAAGCAAGGCAAATCGGACAATTTTTTGGTTTATCGGCAATCTCATTTAATTCACAAAACCATGGCGGCGGTGGTTCCCCACTTCTGGCTATCGGTGGTCCGCAACTTTGGATACATTTGTAACCATTTGGGCAGCTGGTATCATCGGCGCCGTTACAACTTGAACCGATCGGATTAGTGCATAAACGATTATGACAAATTAAGCCTGGCAGGCATTCAGCGTCAAGGTTGCATTTATATCCTAGTTTAATTTTACATACTCCTTTAGTAATCGTGTAAGACGGCGGTTTAGTGTTATTTGGATAAACTGTGCCTGAACCTTCAATCGCTTGGCAAGTATAGGCAGATGTTGGACAATCAGCGTCTAATTTACAATTTATATCTAAACTTGTCGGTGTCGAAGTGGCTTGAATTGGAGTGGGACAGGCCCTAAATTGACAACCTGGCCCAGTTCTACCTACATAGCTGCCATCGGGGCAAAGTTTAGCTTCCGTCGTGCAGGCGACTGGTCGGGTTGGGGGAGTACTGTCAATCAGACAGCCCGTGGCTAATATTGATATTAAAGCGACAATAAAAATGATTTTTTTCATAAAATTAGGTTTTGTTACTTTGATTATATACCTTTTTACTAATCCCTGTCAGTTTTTAGTTGTAATATATTTGTTTTTGAAACGGCATTAATATAGCAATGATAACGCAAATCTATTTAACTACAAATAATATGAAAGTGATATACCCTGGCTACGATGTGGTGTCGTTGTTTAGTAGCTCATCACAGACGCAAGCATTAACACGCAAACAAACCAATTATGAATTAGTGATTAATTTGCTTGGTGTTTTTTTAGTAGTTTTGGCCTTGGTTATAACTCTGCGTTCGCTCCAGTACTTTTTGAACGTCGGTGCGAGGCCGATCGCCACCGAGACGATTGAAACCAATCAAGTCGTGCCGGTCGTTATCTATCCGAGCCAAGCTATCAGTGCCTACATCGACACCGGCTCCGGCTATCTTGGTCGTTAGCGAATTTTAACAGGCTTTATTTAAGCCGATCATTATAATAATTAACTAATAGAAATATGAAGTATATGAGAAAAATGAAAACAATATTTTTGGTTCTTGGGCTACTTATGATAGCAGTCTGTCCGCCAATACCGGCTAGTGCATTAGGCCTGAATCTCTATGAAAATTTAAGGATTGGCGAACATGTGAGCACCGATGTAAATATTGACGTAAAAGCGGAGATGATCGGGGCAAAAGAAAGTACTATTAATGAAGCGACCTCTGAAGCAATTGAAGTAGTGTCTGGTACCGGCACTTTGATTGAAATCGGCAACACGACAGCCCAGAATACGACGATTATTATTCGTACAACCAATTCTGATGGGGTTACTAAAGACAACACCTTTGAAATTGATAGTAGTACCAGAATTACTACTAATGGCGGCGCCCAAGCGAGCCTCAGCGATTGGATCGCCGGAGATCCTATCACTTTTACGGCGCGGCACTTTATAAATAGTGATGAGCTGGTTGCAATTCGGCTCGGCAATAATGCTTTTAAACCCGGGCATAAGGGAATTAATGGCTGGATTACGGCAATCCACACAGATACGAATAAAGTCGACGTTTTATGGGGCACTGATACCCTCACGTTGAATTTAACTAATGCAAATATGGTCGCTGGTACTAAGAATCCAGCCAGTATCACTGATTTACAGGTGGGTGATCGTATTCGTGCACGAGTTACTGATAATAACGACGGTAATCGGTTGACCTGGAATGCCAGTATCTTAGTTGTCCTGCGTCGCGGTAATGATCTTTTTATGCGCGTGACACGATGGGTGGTACCCGCAACTATAACCATGATCCCGCAAGACCTAGCAGTGCCAATTACTATTGAGGCAACAGTTGCTGATTCAAAATTTTATCAAAAAAACGATGTCAATAACCTGATCGGCGCTCCAGGAACCAAGATTATGATTGACATCACAAGTGATACGATGCTGGTGCGAAGATACTACGGGAAAGCGCTCTTAAACGAATTGAGCGAGGGCGACTCCATTCGTATTATTGGTCGGCGCGATGAGGTCACTGGTCATCTTGTGGCGCGAGTAATCAAAGATGATTCGATTCAACGGCTCGGCGTGGCGCATCGCTTGGGTTCAGTCATGGCAATTGACAGTACGGCGAAGACCTTAACAGTTGTGCTTTTTAAGACAGATAATACTGACAAGACCTGGACGATTAGCACTAATGACTCGACCACTATATATGTGGATGGAAAACTTGGGAGCTGGAGTAACATCGCCATTGGTAGTACGGTACGAATTCGCGGAACTGCAAATAATAATGAGAAAACAATTGCGGCAGACACTATCGTTGTTCTCTCAGGATTATCATCTATATAGTGAATTATGCAAGAAGAAGTGATAATAAAATACCTCGCCCGAAAGCGAGGTATTTTATTGGAGTTGCGATTTTAATTTGATGGGCAGATTTTTATGGTTATATATGTACAAACAGGATTAGTTTCTATATTACGCCCGGGGAATTGTATAATAATTTAAGCTTGGCTAGTCCCCGATAGGCTTGCACGGTAACGGTGTTTTTTGACTGTCCAGTGATAAGGGATATTTCTTTAAGCGATAGATTTCGCACATACCGCATCTGCATCACTTTTTGATATTTTTCGGGGAGGCGCGAAATTAATAGAAGTGCGGTCTTGCCATCCAAGAAATTGAAAAGACGCCCGGAATTGTCAGTGCTCGGTTCAAAACCTTTTTCCAGGAGGGCATCAAGTGAGATTGTTTTATGTTTTCGATATTCATCCACGATCAAGTCATTAAGGACGTGATAGAGAAAAGCTTTCATTATGTCAATTTTTCCCCGTCTGACCAGGTAGGTCCAGGTTTTTATGAAGGTGTCCTGCACTAAATCTTCGCCAATTACACGGTTATTGACCTTGAAAAATGCGTAGGCATTAAGCCTTTTCTCGTAGCGGTGGTGGGCTATGGTTAGTTCTGTTTGTAGCTGTGTCTCTTGTTTTGGAGCCATATATTTAAGCCGGAAGTGGCAATGTTATATTACGTAATTATTACAGCGGTACGGTGATAATCATGTAATAATGGAGATATATCTATATTTCCGGCATTTATAGTCACGTCGATTTGGTTTTGCCATATTACACCGGCATTCCAGTAATAAGTATACTTGGTCTTTAAGCATAACAGGTTGCGCATCTTGTAGCAAGGCTGTAATAATTCAAATTATCTAGCGGCTACATAATATGGAAATAACAAAAAATGGTATAAAACAAACTCTTAAACCAATCGGGCCTAATTCTTATGAGCATTTTTTTGAACGTTTATGGGAAGAAAGCTGGGCATACATTAAAACCATGGTTGATGTCTTGCGGGAGCCAATTTTAATTCTTGATAAAAATTTTCGCGTACTGGTGGCCAATGAACCTTTCTATCAAACATTTCAGGTCGAATCAAAAGATACCGAGGGCAAGATTGTGTATGAACTTGGGAATGGTCAATGGAATATTCCTGGCTTACGAAAACTGCTTGAAGATATTTTGCCCAAGAATACATTTTTTAATGGTTTTGAAGTTGTTCATGAGTTTCCTTTCATCGGACATAAGGCCATGATTTTAAATGCCCGCCAGATTCATTTTAAAAAAGAGGATATGGCTTCAGAACTGTTTTCACCTATTATTCTTTTAGCAATCGAAGACATCACAGAAATGATGGTTGTCGCCGAAACACTGGCCGGTCACTCAAAGCAGTTAGAGGCTAAGCTCATAGAACGAACACAGAAACTGGAGATTTATATTAAAAAATTAGAAAAAGAAATTAATGGACTTAAAAAGAAAGCATACTAATAAATTTAACTAATAATTATGAAAATGTTTGACAAAGTTTTGGTTGCTATATTGGTTACCGTGTTTACACTTGGCTTAGCTGGGTCAAGTGTTGCAAGCGTAGCAACAGTAAATCTCGGCGATTCAGGTAATTTTGTGATTTTAGCAAAAACCGGAATCTCAACTACCGGATCCACCTCAATTACTGGAGATATTGGATTGAGTCCGGCCGCCGCAAGTTACATCACCGGATTTGCGTTAATTTTGCCGGCGGCAAGTGCCTTTTCCACATCAGCTTTAATTACGGGAAAAGTCTATGCGTCTGACTATGCTAATCGAACGCCTGCCAACTTAACCACGGCGGTACTTGATATGCAAACCGCATACACCGATACCATGGGACGGGCGCCGAGCGTGACTGAATTGGGCGCCGGAAATATCGGCGGATTGACGCTTGCTTCTGGTGTTTATAAATGGGGTACTGGTTTGATCATCCCAACCGATGTCACGCTTTCGGGCGGAGCCAATGAAATTTGGATTTTTCAGATAGCCCAAAATCTTATTGTGAGTTCCGCGGCGCACGTTATTTTGGCCGGTGGCGCCCAGGCGAGTAATATTTTCTGGGTTGTTGCCGGACAGACGACACTTGGAACAACGTCAGTCTTTAATGGAAATATATTGGACCAAACAGCAATTGTCTTAGATACTGGTGCAACCTTAAACGGCAGAGCTTTGGCTCAGACCGCAGTGACGCTGGATTCTAACGCGGTTGCTATGCCAACTGTTGCCGTTTTGCCGCCAACGCCACAACTAACATGTTCGAATCTTTATTGGTTTGATAATACAAATACAACCTGCCAATCACAAAAAGAATTTTGTGGTACATATATGTATTTGGGGTTGCAAACATTCAACAACCAGCAAGATTGTTCTAACGCAGTGTTAGCTCAGCAGGCAGCTCCTTTAGCCCCTCCAGCTTCGGATTTTGGCCAGCAGTTTATAACCGGCTACTCCATTTCCGATATCCAAACCGACTGGCTGGTAAAAAGTAAGAATTCCGTCGAAGTATTTTTCGTCGACGCCAGCCACAAACTTCACTGGATCATCAATGAACTGGCGGCGGCAAAGCATTTTGGTTCCAGCTGGAATAAAATCATTAAAGAGTTTAATAATTTGGGCACTGCCGGCTTGCTGTTTGGTAACAACTTAGAATAGTTTTGGTTTGGGGGGAATTTCGGACCAATAATTCAAGCCTATCTAAGCGCAAATTAAAACCTTAGAAACTTGAGGCAGGTATAAATCGAGACCTGTATCAAGGCCAACGGGAGTACCTTTAGCCTCTTTGGCAGGTTTATGAAACTGTTCGTAAATAGTTTCTCCAATCAAAATAAGAAGACAAAAAGATTATATAATTTATTCTTTAATTCAATAATGAAAAACAATATGACAGATGATTTAAAACAAAAAGATGAAGTCGCAGCCGGACAAGATAAGTCAGCGCATCAGGCAGAAATTAAAGCTGCCGATGCTCATAATGCTGCTGCTGAGGAGCATAAGGATCAAGCTGACAAGCAAGCAGCCAAGAGTAATTCTTAAATATCGGCGATATAAATTAGAGTAAGAAAAATAGCAAGTTTGTAAAATAATTTTTCCCAATTTTAGGTCGAAAGGGAAGAAAAAACATAATTAAAAAAAATTGAAATTAATTCAAATTTATGACAACAGTAATTAATAATCCCGGAAACGGGGAAGGATCGGGTTCCGGCGTTGGCATAATAATTGGCGTGGTTGTGTTGCTGGTGGTGGTTGGCTTGTTTTTTGTCTATGCTCTGCCGGCAATTCGGTCTAGCCGTGTTACGCCTCAAAACGGCAATATTGACGTGAAAGTTAATTTGCCAAATGTTAATGTTGCGTTGCCAGCGGTAAACGCTTCGCCTCCGACTCCTTAATCTTAGGATTCGTTTAATCCGCCCGCGGTCAAAACACTTTTGGCGAACAAATTATTAATAATTTAACTACAACTCTATGGGAATTATCCTTTGGATCATTTTTGGGGCAATCGTCGGTTGGGTCGCTTCTTTAATTATGAAGACTGATGGGCAACAGGGAGTGTTACTGAATATCATTGTCGGCGTGGTCGGGGCAGTTATCGGCGGTTGGATCATGAGCGTTATTGGAAAAAGCGGAGTGGGGGGATTTGACTTGTACAGTTTTCTGGTCGCCTTGCTTGGGGCATGTATACTTATTGCCATTGTGAGAGCAGTGCGGCGTTAAAACAACTTCTAATTAATTAACATTTACGATTATGGATTCATACAACTCTCCCACGACAAAACCGCTATTTAAGGGCACCCAAATTGTGTGGTACCTTCTTTCACTACTTGAGGTATTATTAGTGTTCCGCCTGGCACTCAAGCTAACAGGAGCGAATCCTGAAGCGGGGTTTACGAATTTTATCTACCTCATTACCTGGCCATTTACTGCTCCTTTTTTGGCAGTATTTCCAATGACCACGGTGCAAGGCAGCATCTTTGAATGGACAACCATTTTGGCGATGGCGGTATATTTTATGATTGCCTTCGCAATTGTCAAACTATTTTTGATGAGTAAAACCGTATCAACGCCAGAAGCCGCAGCTAAGCTTGACGAGCAAGAACAGAAGGTCAAGTAATAGCATCGTAAAGATTTAGTTGCACCAATCTAATATTAAAAAAATTAATAACCAATAGCATCATCGTTGTTCGGATTTTTGCTTATGGCTTTATCTGTTCTTTTCGTATTGACATGTCTAATAAAACCATATTGAGTGTCACTGGGCCAGTAACATTCTGAGCCAATTAATAATAAGATCTATTTAAAATATTTGAGTTTAGTCTAATAAAAATAATATGAACAAAACAATCAATCTACAAAGTATGTCGGAAAAAGGCCTTCTTTTTGGGGTAATGATGGTAGTAATATTTTTTGTTTTGTTTATTGGAATTCAGAACGCCAGTGCCACAATAACCAGCCAGTTGGATTTCGGTTCAAGCGGATCGGATGTGGTTGAGCTTCAGGCATATCTGGCGACAAATGCCGATATCTATCCTTCAGGTTTTATTACCGGATGCTTTGATTCTCTAACCCAATCGGCAATGCAGAAATTTCAAACGGCGCAGAGAATCGTTTTTAACGGAACGCCTGAAACTACCGGCTATGGCCGGGTAGGACCCAAAACTTTGATAAGGCTCAACGCTATTATTGATTTTATTCCCAAAAATTCAATTCATATTAGCTCAATGCCACTTGTTGGAAATGAAGTCTCTTTCTTAAAACCAGGACAAGCAGTTTTTGGATTGCCGGTGCGTCTTAAAATTCCAGGGATTAGTGTTGATTCTGTTATTGAACCTGTGTGTCTTACTCCCGAGGGAGCAATGTATATATCTAAAAGCCAGGAAAATGTAGCTTGGTTTGAACTCGGGCCGCGCCCCGGGGAGAATGGCAGCGCCGTCATCGCTGGACACTATGATGGAAGGGAAAACGGGAGAGCATCAGTGTTTGATAATTTATATAAATTACGCCAAGGTGATAAATTATATGTTGAAGATGATAAAGGGGTGATTACAGCCTTTGTGGTGCGCGAAAGTCGAAGGTATGATTCGGATGCGGATGCTTCAGACATATTTGACTCAAATGATGGAAAAGCACATCTGAACATTATTACCTGTGACGGAGTTTGGAATCAAATTTCCAAAAATTATCCCAACCGGTTAGTGGTCTTTACTGATAAAGAATAGTTAGACAAATAAAAAAAACAAAAAATCGCCGGTTAGGCGATTATTTTGAATGGCGGAGACGATGTCCCGCAACTTTGAACCGAAAAAGTGGCTCAAATTCAAGGATATTGATAATAGTATACAGGAATTAAGGCGTATCTTCAAAGTTCATCCTGAATGGTTTGAGACACCCAAGCCAAAGTCAATTAAAGGCAAAAATGAGGTGGATTATTCGATTAAATAGCTTCCAAAACCTGCCTATTAAATTCATTGTCAAAATCTGTTTTTATTCTCTCATTAAACAGTGGTAAGCCAATGAGTTTGTACTGATTATTTTCCATTTTTAGTACTTCTTTTTCAGAATATCTCCTAGTAATTTCTTTCAAAAAATCTTCTTTCCATGCCTCTTTACTTTCTACAAAAATACCACTTCTATCAGCGAACTGCGAACCCTTTGGCTCAATGAAAACTTGGTAATATAATCTTTGTTTACTACGTTTTAAAAACAGTAAGAAATCCGGTTGAAAACCGCGTCCTCTTTCAAAATCATAAATTTTGTATATCTCTTCATTTCTGAGTAAATATACTTCTTCGTATTTTGATTTTAGATTACCAATTTTTTCTTTCAAAAAATCAATTAAACACCTTTCTTCGCTTGTACCATTAAAACCACTAAGGACATACCAGTCTTGTTCTTTTAACTCTTTTTCTATTCTTTCGCTCTCCTCATCTATTTCTACGGCTTTTTCTTTTGTACCTCCAAAAATTTCAGAAAATTTTACACCATTAAATTCTGTGCCGAGATATGGATTACTTACTGTCTTTAATTCAGCCTCTAACTTCTCAAAAAAAGCGAGTAGGATACCTAATTTTTCGCCTTGATTAACATTATCTAATTTTTTTACACTGGAAGATGTGACCAGATTTATTTTTATATCACCTAAAATGTCCTCTTTGAATAATTCATCAATACTTTCAACTTCAAACTCGGAAGCAAGATGATCGAAACGATATAGCGAGTTATCTTTTTTCGCATGTATATTCAGCGCTTTATATACGATATTTTTTTCAAAACTATTTAATTTCACGGTCAGAGTTTTCATTTCATCACCTATGGTTTCCAAAAGTGTCGCATCTTCTTTGTTCCCTAATTTAACTTGTTCTTCTTTAATTGAGAAAGTTTTTAACCTATATTCAAAATTCAAGCCACTCCTTATTTCTTTGAGACTGTTTTTACGTTTGTTAACATTTTCAATTTTATGGTTTAAAAAAATTTTAACTGTTTTATAAAACTCAGAATTCTTAAAATCTGTTTTTAATTCAAACTTTTTTCTAACCTTAGTTTCTTTTATAAACCCCTTACGTTTCAATTCACGCTTAAGCTCATCTATAAAGTGTCCACGATTATCGTCAAAACAATGAAAGTCAAATTCTTCCAATACTCGCATCGGATTGTCTAAATCATTATCAAATTTTCTCTTATTTGCTTCTTTGTCTTGGTATTTAAAAGGGAAATATCGCACGCCTCTACCAATTAACTGAATCTCTGAGATGGTGGAATCCCCAGCATTCCTTTCGCCAGTTTTTTTATCATGCCACTCATCACGGCCTTCATAAAGACGAACTATGTCAAATAAGTTTAAAACATCCCACCCTTCAGTCAATCTTTTAACAGTAAAAATTGCTCGTATATGATTATCTTGATCTTCCAAGCTGTTAAGCAATCTATCTTGATCTTCATCGGTTTCTTCTTTATTTTTTTTCTTATTATCTTTTGAGTTGGTTATCAAACAATTTCTATCCGCAAATGAATATTTTATCCAGTTAATGATTTCAGGGAATTTAATATTTTCATTCTTGATAAATCTGGTCATTGCCAAAATTTTACTCTTCCCTTTATCAAACAAATTTCCACCCTCAAAGAAATTTTTGTCTATTGAGTTTAAAAAATTAAAATCGTCTTTTTAAAGCTTTTTTACAATATCCAAAAATTCATCAAAATCTTTTCTAGAATCTTCAATTGTTTTACTTCTAAACAAAATAACCGGCTTAAAATTCGGTAGGTTATTTTTTACTGCTATACTATGCCGATACCAATTCAATAATAAAACCGACAAAATTCGTTCTTTTTTATTAAGAGTTGAAGAGACCAGATTGATTTCTTTGGTATAACCAGCGTCAAGAAAGCTTTCTAGAGTAAACTTATAAATAATTTTATCTCTATATTTATCGTCTACACTCTGATCTCTCGGTATTGTCGCCGTAAACTCCAAAAGGGCGTTATTATTTTGCTTATTTTTATTATTATTGCCCCTTTTTAAAATTTTATTAATAGCTGTATCTTCCCAACTCTTTTCAATTTCTTCCTGACTTGCGCTCTCCGACAATTCACCGGATAAGCTTAACTGGACGGGTTTATTCTTCTTAGTAGTAGCATTAAAATGATGAGCTTCATCTCCCAACATAATTAAATCTTGTCGTTGCAACTCCTCCAAAAAAACAGAGTTTTCTTTTGCTAAATATACGGCATTATGGAGTTTGTGAATAGAAGTAAACTTTATTTGAATATCTTCCGATTTCGATAAAAAAGTATCAACTTTTTTTATTTGCACTGTTTTATTATCTATGACAATATTCTGTTTAAATTGATATTTGCTATGGCTTTTGTTAATAAAATTATTTTCTGTTTTATCAACAATATTGTTTTGATTTACAAAAAATATAAAATTCTTATACCCTTTTTTATAAAAATACAAGATCAGGGCCGCCATAACCAATGTTTTTCCAGTACCCGTAGCCATATTAAACATTAAATGCAGTGGCTTCAAACCACCTTCTTCTTTTCTAATTTCCTCATAAGTTAAAAAATTTTCTATGGCATTTTTTTGCCAAGCAAATAAAGGATACTTCAAATTATCAACAATAAAATCAGGTATCTGCGATTTTGAGATACCATAATCAAAAGCCTTTTCTTTTAATTCTTCGTAAAGATATTTTTCAGGCATAACTATTTCTTATCATAAAACTCCTCACTCAAAGCAATATCATCTTTTAAAAGGTTGTACTTTTTATCTTTCCTCTCGCTAAAGTTTATATACATCTGATTGAGATCAAGCATGCGGGCGACCATCTTTTTTTGCTCAGACAAAGATATTTTTTTAAATTCCTCACTTTTTATATCATTTTCTTTAAAATCTTTTGCCTTGACGTTGTAGTTAAGAAAATATTTTTCATACAAATTGGCAAAAAGTTTTGTTAGTTCGTCATATGACTTTACTTCAGCAATTTTCTCTTTTGCCTCCTCGTTCCATTTTGCGAGTTGAATATAAATAAAATCACCGCCACCTTTCCAATTTACCCCTTTGGAAATTCCGTTTTTATCACCAGCAATCACACCTCTCATTCTTTCCTCAGGATTATTTTCTGAATAATCCAATTGTTCCACACCAATCCATTGACGTCCTATTTTATGGGCAACCGCACAAGTTGTTCCCGTGCCGGCATGATAATCTAGAACCACATCTCCGGGATTAGTTGTTAATTCTATTATTCTCTTTAACAAGGACTCTGGTTTTTGCCCGACAAAATCTGCAATTTTTTCTGAAGATGATGTGCTGATTTGCAAAAAATCTTCGTCCCATAAAGTTGTTATTGGGGATCCTAAATTTTCATCTAAATATTTTATTTTTGTTCCTTTGCCTCCACCCTGATATCCTCTACCTCTTAATTTCGCATACCTTCTTCCATTTTCATCAATATATTTATATTCATCTTTAACATATTTTTCAGATAACTCATTATAAACCATGTTAATTGAATAATTCTCAGTTTTTGAGTATAAGAATATCGTTTCTTGTTGAGTTGTAAGCTTTTTGCTTGCTTGATTTTTTACACCACTATATTTTTTCCAAGTAATTTCATTAACAAATCTGGCCCGGCTAAAAACTTCATCCATTAAAACTCTCAAATAAGCCTGTTCATTGTGTCCTATCTGAACAAAAATAAGCCCGTCGTCTGCAAGTAAATTTCTTGCGACTTGCAACCTATTCTTCATAAATGTTAACCAAGAAGAATGGTTAAAATTATCATTATAAGAAAAACTATCGCTGCCAGTATTATAAGGAGGGTCAATATAAATTAATTTAATTTTTCCTTCAAATTGTTCTTTTAGAGAATACAAGGCGAGTAAATTATTGCCTTTAATAACAAGATTTTCTTTTATGTTTCCGTCTTTATCTCTTTTTATTTCTTTAACATCTTCACCTTTTTGATAATTCTTTTCTGTAAATCTTTTCCATTTATAGAAAGTTTTCGGTTCTTCTAGTCTGTCTATTTCGTCGCGAGCCAATACCTCATTAAAAAATATTTCTTTTCTTTTGGCTTTTTCTTCTTTCCATTCACCGATTTTAGTGTCATATTTGAAGTAAACATCCATCGCATCTTCCTTGGTCATTCCACCTTCAAGCACGCAATCCTTAAACGGCCAATTCAAAACCACCTTTTCGCTGGAAATTTCTTCCGTGGCAAGTCCGATTTTATTAGCTAGTTGAGTATATGAATTATCAAGTTTGTTTTCATCAAGAAAAAACTTAAAATCATTTGGTTTAAAAATATAAGCATCTTTAACTTTTACAAAAAATTGTTTTTTGGCTTCTGAGTCAGCCAAAAGAGTTTCTATAACTTTTTCGCCAAACTTGTCTACTGCATCTTTTAGTAAAGTTTGATTAAGCTCTTCTTTTTCCGTATCCCAAAAACGAGCGTCATTTCTGAAAAGCTTGATTATTTTTTCCTTGAATTTAATATCCATAGGTTTATTTTATATTACTTATATTATACCAGCTTTCTTAACTATTGATAAGCGTTTAAAAAACCGGCATCTTGTTCGGATACCGGCTTTTCAATCGTATAAAACCCTTATTTTATTTGGGTTCAAACTTGGACATCTGGCGGGGACGATGGGATTCTAACCCTCGACCTCCCGCCCGACTGAACGACTTAAATATATCACCGTTGTTCGGGCGGGTCTGCGTGACCCCGCCTCAATTTCGCGATGTGCTTTTGGCGAAAGATTTTTTTAGCTGGCGCGGAGTCGCCTGTGGCTCGCAAATTTTTTAAAGATTAGTTTAGTTATTTGAATTGAAGCGGGGCGCGCAGGCAGACGCTCTAACCAACTGAGCCTTCGCCCTTATAAGAATTAAAAAAGTTCCAAAGCGGAGACGATGGGGCTCGAACCCACGACCTTCTGCGTGACAGGCAGACGCTCTAACCAACTGAGCTACGCCTCCGCTTTGGAACTTTTTTGTGTATTTAGTTTTTTTAATTGCTAATTATTTTTTGATTTGGCCGACCATGACGGCAAAAGCTTTCGGATTTTTTCCGGCCAGTTCGGCCAGGACTTTCCGGTCTAATTCGATTTTATTAACTTTTAGCAAATTAATAAATTTTGAATAGCTTAAACCATTGCTTCGGCTGGCAGCGTTAATTTGAATCTGCCACAAAGCGCGGTTGACCCGTTTTTTTTTCTTGCGATCGGTATAGGCGTGAACTCCGGCTTTACGGATGGCGGTTTTCGCGGCCTTGATGCTGCTTTTTCGGCTCCAGCGGTAACCTTTAGTTTTGGCTAAAAGTCTTTTTCGTCTGGCAACATGAGCTTTTCCTCTTTTAACTCTAGGCATAGATTAAGTAATAAGTAATAAGAAATAAGAAAAATTAGGAATAAGGTAAGGCTTTTTTGATTGTTTTTAAATCGACGTGATTGACTTGGGTGTCTTTTCTTTTGTGTCGGGTGGTATTGCCGGTTTCTCGGGCATTAAAATGATCTTGGCCGGCATGGCGGGTAAAATATTTTTTGCCGCCCTGGCCTTTTTTACCGTTAGTAATTTTAATTTTTTTGGCGGTGGCTTGGTGAGTTTTCAGTTTCATAGAGTATAATGCTAATCTGCCCGCTTCGCCGGAGCGAAGCGAGGTGAGCGAATTATACTAATCTACGAATATTAGTAAATTCGTATGAATTGGTAGATTAGTATCGCGTTAATTAAAAAACAGCTTGAGCTGCAAAAATTGCAAAAATTATTTTTTGGCAATAATCACGAAAAGTTTTCCGCCTTGCCGGTTCAATGGCTGTTCGATCTGGGCGGGCACGACTGAGTCAACTGATTTGATGAATTGATTGATTATGTCTCGGGCTAAATTAACATGCTGCTGTTCCCGACCTTTCAGCAATAGTTCCAGTTTTACTTTGTCGTCTTGGTTTAAAAATTTGATTGCCTGATTGACCCGGATTTCAATATCATGTTCGCTGATTCGCAAAGACAATCTAATGCCTTTGACTTCAACTTTTTTTTGTTTGGCCTTTTCTTTGCGCCGTTCTTTTTCTTCCTGGTATTTTAATTTGCTGTAATTAGTGATTTTTGCCACCGGCGGATTGGCGAGCGGTGAAACTTCAACTAAGTCCAAGCCGCGTTCTTGAGCCAAAGCGACGGCGTCGACGGTATCCATAACGCCAAGGTTCTGGCCGTCTTCGTCAATTAATCTTAGTTGTGGCGATTTGATGAATTGATTTGTTTTGTAGCGATAGCTTGCTTTTTGATGATAATTTGGTTTTCTTCGGGAAATTCTCACGGATTTTGTTGATTAATTTTTAATTATTAATTTTGTTAGCTGTTTGTATTTAATAAGATTTTTTTTATTTTTGGTCGCCTCTTTATTTGTAGCTCTCTTCGGCGGGCATCTAGATGTTATATTTTTTAGTATAAACGATTTTTTATCTAGGTCAGAGTCGCTTGGGGCACCATTCGACTCAGCCGGCTTCAAGTGGTCAAAGACCATGAGCGAGGCTGCCGAAGGCAGCCGAGTCGAATGGTGGAGATGAGGGGAATTGCACCCCTGTCTAGAAAGAAATTCAAAGTTGGTTTACAGGTGTAGTCAATTTTTTTGTTTCGGTTTTAAAGTATAAAATTAACAAAAGTCTTTAAAACCAAAGTCTCGGGTGTTTAAGCAAGTCAGTGAGACACTAATTTGCCGTGCCTAATTTATGACACCAGCTCGCCTCGCTTCATCGGTTAGGACTTAGCGGGCGCACCTAGTTCGACGCGAGTCGAAGCGGGTGACCGGTTATTAGGTATCGCCGGGCTGATGGTAATGGGTTTTAGGCCATTACGGGTGCTAGAGCAAAAGTACTGAAAGCACTTTTTACTCGAGCGACAAGTGATTTGGCACTTATCATGGTGAAAATTTGAGATTAACAAGCCAAATTTTCAATGCTTGATCTGAGAACTTTAAATTTGGATTCTATCGATTTTTAAACATCCCCTTGGCCCCAAAATTTGGCTGGCAAATTTTGGGGAAATCCCAAACTTTAAATTCGAAAATAGTTGGTTTCGGATTTAGAGCTTCGGATCTAGAATCTTTTCAATTTTTGGCGGATTTGGCGGTCTATTTCGCGCTTTTTAATGCTTTCCCGCTTGTCGTAGAGCTTTTTGCCCCTAACTAAACTGATGTTGAGTTTTATCAGACTGCCTTTAGTATATACAGAAATAGGCATAATTGTCAAGCCTTTTTCTTTGGTTTTGCCTAAAAGGTAATCAATTTCTTTTTGGTGTAGTAAAAGCTTGCGGCTTTTGTCTGGCTGATAAGTCGCTCGGCCGGCGCTGGCGGCTTTATAAGCGGAAATATGGGCGCCGATTAACCAGGCTTCGCCCTGGTTATTAATCGTAACATAGCTGCCTTTGAGGTTGATTTGGCCGTTTTTGACTGATTTTACTTCCGCGCCTGACAAAACAATTCCCGCTTCCAGTTTTTCTAGAACCTGATAATCGCTTAAAGCTTTTTTATTGGTTGACAGCGTTGGCATATAGCGGCTTTAGCCCGTAAATAGTATAGCATATTTTTGAGCGAGCGAGGCAAAAAGAATGCACCGCACAACTTCAGAAAAAACTCCGGAGTCAAATACTTCTTTATTGACAGTCTAAGTTTATATTTAGTATAATTTAAGCAGTTTAAGGAGGCAAAATTTATGGAAAACAAAAATCTGACAATTAATATTTCGACGGTTACAATTTTGAAAGTTGTCGGAATTTTGCTGCTTTTGTTTTTCGCCTATTTCATCCGCGATATTATTTTGATGGTTTTTTTGGCGATTATTTTCGCCGCTTTGATTGAACCAGTTGTCAGCTTTTTAGAGAAATATCGAGTACCCCGATTTTTAGGGGTTGTTTTAGTTTATGTTATTTTGCTTTTGTTCATAGTTTTAGCAGTTCGATTGATAATTCCGCCGATTGCCGAACAAGTGTCATTATTGACGGTTAATTTTCCTTATCTTTGGGAAAAAATGGCGGAAAATTTCAGTAGTTTTAGCCAGTATGCCCAGGAGCAGAATTTTGTTAGCAATATTCAGCAAAATTTACAGGTTTGGCAAGCTGGCTTACAGCGAGCCGCTTCTGGCTTATATTCAGTTACAGTTTATCTTTTTAGTAATTTAATTAATTTAATTTTTATTTTGGTTATCACTTTTTATTTGTTGATTGAAAAAAATCTAGTTCATGACTTTTTTCAAGTGATTGCGCCGAGCCGTTATCATGATTATTTAGTTGGCGTTTTTTCGGTTGTCGCCAAAAAGGTTGGTGACTGGGCCAGGGGGCAGTTGATTCTCAGTTTTATTATTGGTTTTTTGTCTTTTGTCGGCTTGCTTTATTTTTTACCAAAGTATGCCTTAGTTTTAGCTTTGGTTGCCGGTGTTACTGAAATCATTCCTTATGTTGGTCCAATCCTGGGAGCGATTCCCGCTGTTTTTTTAGGTTTTACGGTTCCGGACTTTTCAATTTGGCGGGGGATTGGCGTTTTAATCCTATATATTGTGATTCAGCAATTGGAGAATAATGTGATTGTGCCTCAAGTAATGAAAAGGCAGGTTGGAATAAATCCGATTGTGACGATTATCGTCATGTTAATTGGTGCTAAAATTGCCGGCATCGTAGGAATAATTTTGGTTATCCCAATTACAATTGTTATCAGCGTCATTATTAAAGATATTTTTAGCAATTCGGGATTAAAAAATGGCAAACCGCTAGCGGCCAAGCAGAATTCGAATAATAAACTAACTTAAATAATAAATAAATAATTTATCAGACGAAAGAAAAAATTTCTAAGTCTTGGAGGTTAATAATTATGGCATATCCAATGATCAACCATAACTCTAAAACTCCGGGTCTGCCCGGCGGTAGTTTAGGAGTTGCCGGTACGGAAAAAAAATCAGGCGGCAAAAAATCTTGGCTGAAAGGTTTAGTCACTCTGATCGTTGTTTTGATTATTATCGGCGGCGGTATTTATCTGATCGCCAGCTACACCGGCGTCGGCGGCAGTTTAATTCCCGGGCTAGCTTCATCGAAAGCCGAATGGCAGGCAGTTTTTCTGGCCAATGGTCAAGTTTATTTCGGCAAAGTAGCCAAAATTAATAAAGATTTCGTCATTTTAAAAAATATTTATTATCTCCAAGTGGTGAATTTGCAGGATACGATCGGCCAGCCGGCAGACGTTCAGACTCAGCCGGAGCAAAGGCTGACTTTAATCAAGATGGGCAATGAAATCCATGGGCCGCTTGATGAAATGAAAATCAACCGGGAGCATGTAGTTTTAATTGAGGATTTGAAAAATGATTCTCGGGTGGTTCAGGCGATTACCGATTATCTGAAAAAACAAAATCAGCCGACGCCAGAACCCACAGCTCCGGCCGCTCAATAAGCAAAATCATTCGAATTTAAAAAAGCTGGCCGTTTCAAGTGGCCAGCTTTTGCTTTAAGGTGGATTTTTTAGTATAATTAAAGTAAATTAAGACTTATTTTTTAAAGATGCCAAAGAAATTCAATTCTATTTTGTTGCTAATAATTATCTTCGTTTCTTTTTTGGCCGTCGGCGGGATTTGGGCCAGAACGCAAAGCCCTAATTATATTATCTGGGCCGACGATTTCAGCGCCGGCGGAAGTGAAAATAGCGCTTCGGCCAGCTATTTGTTGCAGGATACGATCGGCGAGGGGATGATTTTGTCGGCTAGTTCGACTTCGGCTAGCTACGGCCTGAAAGCCGGCTTTGCCGAAATGTACCCTGATCAATACCTGAGTCTTTCGGCCGGCGCCACGGCTGTTGATTTAGACACTTTAACCGCCGCTTCGACTAATTCCGGCAGCCACACCTTGACCGTTGATACTAACGCGGCCAAGGGCTTTACGATTAAAGTTACCGGCAATACTTTGACTAGCGGCGTTAATACCATTGCCGCGATTGGCGGAACCGCCGCCGCTTCGGCCGCTGGTACGGCCCAATTCGGCATTAATTTAGCCGCCAATACGACGCCGAGCGTTGGTGCTAATCCCAGCGGGACAGCGCCGATCGCTTCGGCGGCTAGCCAGTATAATACGGCTAACCAGTTTGCTTATCAAAGCGGTGATACCGTCGCTTCGGCGGCGACCGACATCAACTCAACGGTTTTTACTGTTTCTTATATTGTTAATATTTCTTCAAGCACGGCGGCCGGCACCTATACGACCACTTTAACTTATTCGACCACGGCTAATTTTTAAGAGTCAATGAAAAAGATTTTTTTTATAATTTTAGTTTGTCTTTTTTCCTTGTTAACCGCCGGCAAGTCTTCAGCGGTTACGGTTATTTCGCCGATTTTGGAAATGGAAGCCAATCCGGGTGAAAGCCAAAATGGCATTTTAAAAATTTATAATGAAACCGCCGAGCCGCTTTATTTGACTCCCAATATCGAAGCTTTTGCCGCGGGTGATGAAACCGGTACGCCAGTTTATCTTACCGGCCGCGAAAAAACGGATTATTTAGGCTGGTTTAAGCTCAGTAAGGATTTTTTGCTTTTGCCGTCAAAGCAGGGATTGGTTGTCCCTTTTGCAGTGACGGTGCCGCTTGACGCGGTGCCGGGTGGTTATTATGCCGTAATTTTTTGGCAGACCGCGCCTCAGGCGGCCAAGGAAAACCCGGCGGTTGGCATCAGCAGCCAAGTCGGGACGCTGGTTTTTTTGAAAGTTAAGGGCGAAGTTGTCGAGTCCGGCAATTTAGCTGAATTTAAGACAGTTTCAGAAAGTAAATATTTATTCAGCTTTCCGGTAAATTTTTTAGTCCGGTTTGCCAATACCGGCAATGTCCACCTCAAACCCGAGGGTAATATTACGTTAAAAAATTGGCTGGGGCAGACCGAAATTTTGCCGGTCAATGCCGATAAAAAAAATGTTTTGCCTGGCAGTATTAGAAGATTTGAAACTCTTTGGGGCGGCAGTTTTGCCGGCAATTTTTGGCAAAAATATTTTTCAGCGCTGAAAAACGAAATCGATCATTTTACTTTCGGTAAATATACGGCGACTTTAAATCTGACTTACGGCCTAGTGCCTCAGCAAACCGTAACGGCTCAGCTGGACTTCTGGTTTATTCCGGTTAATTTATTGATTACTTCGGTTTTTGGTTTGGTCGTTTTGATTATTTTAATTAAAATCAATTCTAAAATAAAAAAGTTAAAAAACAAGAAAGCTAATAATTAAGCTGATGAGCAAAGATAGTAAAAGATTTTTATTTTTTGGTTTTATTTTAACTTGTCTTGGCGGGTTAATTTTTCTTTATTTAGCTTTACCTTCGGTTCAGCAGGCCTTGGCGGCGACCATTAACATTAATGCGACGGTGCCAGCGGCGGGAACGATTTGCGGCAACGGCATCAAAGAAACCGGCGAAACCTGCGACGGCACGGACGGTGCTAGTAGCTGCTATAACGGCCAATGCAACAGCAATTGTACCTGTCCGGTTTGCGGCAATAGCACAATCGACACCGGCGAAGTTTGCGATGACGGCAATGGCGTTTCCTGCGACGGCTGTAATAATACTTGCAGCCGGGCAGATAGTGTCTGCGGCGATAATATTGCTGAATGCGGAGAAGCCTGCGATGGCAGTGATGCGGCTAGCGGCGGTTGCTATAACAATTATTGCAACAGCAATTGTACCTGTCCGGTTTGCGGCAACGGGACAATCGACGCTGGCGAAGGCTGTGAGAGCGATGGCGACTGTTCTTCGGGCTATTTTTGCAATAGTACTTGCGTTTGTGAAATAGCCGGTACGCCAGTCTGTGTTCCGACCGCAACGGTTTGCAGCTACGGGTCATGTATTAATGGCGTTCAGAGCGGCGTTTGCACCAATGGCTGTTCTAATTGGCCGTCAACCCAATCTTGTTATATTGCCGTCTGCGGCAACGGGACTAGAGATTCGGGAGAGGAATGCGATGATGGTAATACCGTTTCCGGCGATGGCTGTTCAGGCGCTTGCCAGCTAGAAGTCGGCTGCGGCAACGGCATTATCGATTCCGGGGAAGCTTGCGATGACGGCAATACCGTTTCCGGCGATTGCTGTTCTTCAGTTTGCCAAATTGAGCTATTGATTAGCAATGTTTCAATTGCGGCGGCTCAAACCAGCGGCAACGTCAGCTGGTCAACTTTATGCCAGCCGACCGCTGATATTTTAGAATGGGGGAGTACGCCGGCAGTTGGCGACGGCTCAGTCAGTGGTTTGTCGGGTACCAATTTCAGCCACAATATTACCGGTTTACAGTCAAATACGGTTTATTATTATCGGATTACGGCCAGTGCCGGCTCTTTACAGACGGTTCATACCGGTTCTTTCGTTACCACTGGCGGCGTGGAAAATTGCACTAACGGCCTTGATGACAACCACAATGGTTTTTGTGATTACCCGGCCTCTACTTGTACGGACGGCTCAACGCCGGGTGATCCGGCTTGCAGCTGCACGCCGAATTTTTCCTGTACGCCGGGGGTTTGCCAGCCAAATGATACTTTGACCGTAAGTTGCGTTGACAAAACCGTTCCGCCTTGCCGGCCCAATTACGAATACACGGAAAGCTGCCAGGTTTGTCCCGGCGTCAGTTGCGGAACCTGCCAGCAGCTAAACCCGGTTACTTGCGAATGCGTTGCCACCAATAACTGTTGCGGCAATACCGTTTGTGAAGCGCCGGGAGAAGATCCTTATAATTGTTCCGTTGATTGCCACGTTGCCTGTCTCTCGCAATGGGAATGCACGCCATGGTCTCCGGCAGTTTGTCCGCCGGCCGGCGGGGTGCAAACCCGGCAATGTTTTGACAGTAACGGCTGCCAAGTTCCGATTAATCCGCCGGCCAGTCAGCAAGTTTGCAACGGCGGGCCAAATGGCAATTGCCAGGGATTAAGCTGCGGCCAGTGCCAGCAGATTAACGCGGAACAGTGCGTTTGCGAACAAATGATCCCGTGCTGCGGCGACGGTATTTGCGCTACCGGCGAAAGCAACAATTCATGCCCGCAAGACTGCGTTACGCCGTGTACGCCAAGCTGGACCTGCTTAGGCTGGGGCGCTTGCGAAAATGGGCTGCAAAAGCGCGAATGCTACGATGTTAATAAATGCGATTTAAATATCGGGCGGCCGGCGGAAGTAATTTCGTGCCAGCCCGGCTGCGAGGTAGCCTGCGGAATTTGCCAGCAGATCAGTTTATCAAGCTGCAGCTGTTTGGCGACGGCGCCTTGCTGCGGCAACCGGCTTTGCGAAACCGGTGAAAATACTTGGTCTTGTCCGGCCGACTGCGGCGTGCCGCCGGAATTTAAAATTAACTTACCTCAGTGTCTTGATGGCATTGATAACGACCGAGACGGTTTAATTGATTACCCGGCCGATTCCGGCTGCTCAAAACCATTGGATAATAGCGAGATTAGCGCGGCCGAGATAGCGGCAAATATTCAAAAATTTATTCAAAAAGAAATAATCGATCAGGTTGTGGAGAAAGTGATTGATAATCCGCAAGTTGAGCAGGCCAATGTTTCCGTCGCCGCCCCGGTCTTGGTGGCCACGGTTGTCGTCAATACCTTCGCTTCTTTTTCCTTTATTAATTTCTTTTCCTATTTGCAGTATTTTATCACTCAGCCGTTTGCGGTACTGTTCCGCCGCCGTCGCAAAAAATGGGGCGTGATTTACAACGCCCTGACCAAGCAGCCGGTTGATTTGGCGATTGTCCGGCTGTATCAGAAGGAAAATAACCGGCTAATCCAGTCGCGGGTAACTGATAAGCTCGGCCGTTACAGCTTTTTGATTGATCCGGGCCGGTATTATTTGACCGTGACTAAGCCGAAATTTGATTTTCCAACGGCTTATCTCCAAAATTTAAAAGAAGATGTCAGCTATTTGGACTTGTATCACGGCGGCACGATTGAAGTTACGGGCCAGCGCGCCGATATTACTGCCAATATTCCCATTGATCCGCAAATTGAAGAAAAACCAGCGGCGAAAATTATCCTCCAATATTATTTGCGCAAGCTCCAATATTTGGCTGCCTTTGCCGCTATTCCGTTGGCAACCATTTCCTTAATCATCAGTCCCGGCCTTTTTACTTTGGTGATGCTATGTTTTCATTGTTTGCTTTATGCTTTATTCCGCCGGCTGGGCTACCAAAAACCGCCGCGCAACTGGGGCATGGTTTATGATCACACTAACCGAAAGCCGGTTTCGCGGGCGATTTTGCGCATTTACGATAAGCAATATAATAAGCTTTTGGATACCCGTGTAACTGATGGCAAGGGTCGGTATTCGTTTTTAGTGAATAACAATATTTATTATGTGACGGCCGAAAAACTTGGCTATCATCCTTTCAAAAGTAATGAGATTGATTTATTAAGCAAAGACAAGGAAGCGGTAGTCAGTTTGGATATTGGTTTACAAAAAGCTAAAGCCGGCAGCCCGCCAGCCGCGCCTGTCCAGACTCCGCCGTCGGCACCTATTTTAACCCCGCCGATCACCCCAGTGGCGCCACCGACTCCGCCAGTCCAAACTCCGCTGCCAAGTTTATCGGGAGTCGGCCGTGATTCTTTGGAGGAATTAATGAAGGCCAAGCAGCAAGCCGAGCAGCTTAAACATGACATTGAGGAGAAAAAAGAGGATTTAGAACAGCTTGAAGAAAAAGTTAAAAATATTGAAACAAACATTGATTCGGCAACGGCTCAGGTGCCGCCGGTTGAAACTAAGCTGGAACCATCGGTGCCGCCGGTTGAAATTGAAAAAATGGAAAAACCAGCTGAGCCGAAAGCTGACGAACCAAATAAAGAGAAAAGTATCTTTGGTTAATAGTTTAGCGACAAGTGGCATATTCCTTGTCGCACGCCTAATGTTTTTAAAATTATGTTTTCTGAAGAAAAGCGCCAAATTGTTCACATCCTTTTATTTTTATTGGCATTTTTGCTGCGTTTTATCAGTCGCTGGCAAGCGGTGATTTTACTTTTGTTTTTACTGCTGATTACGCTTTTTGTCGTTCCCAGGCTGAAAATGAAATCTTATTTTTACCGCCGAGTGGAGCGCAAATACAGCGAAGGTGCGGTTTTATATTTTTTTATTTTGTTGCTTTTAGTGATAGTTTTTCCTTTGCCCGTTGTTGCCGCTTCCTGGGCGATTTTGGCCTTGGGCGACGGCAGTGCGACTTTGATCGGCAAGAATTTCAAGGTTAAAGAATTACCCTGGAACCGGAAGAAAAGCTACGCCGGCAGCGTTGCCTTTTTAGTTTTCGGCACTTTGGGCTCGTTTATTTTATTAAAATGGATGCTGCCGGAAATCAGCGGTACGATGGCAATTTCCGTCAGTTTGAAAGCGACGCTGGTCGCGGCGATTGTTGAAAGCTTGCCCTTGCGATTAAATGACAATGTTTCGGTAACGGTTTCCAGCGCGCTGGTGATGTTTTTTTCCAAGATTGTTTAATGGCTGACGATGGCTTGAAAAAAATTAAAAAATAAGTGATTAAGTTAATCAAGCGATCAAGTAACTAAGTAGCCGAGGCTTTCCACCCTCGGTTTTATAAACGAAAATTGTCTTGAGAGAACGGCACGGGTGTCGGGTTTCTTAGCTAGAAATTGGCTTGAAAAAAAATCATAATTTAGGTAAACTATCTTTATGACTCAAAAAGCAAAAGGCCAAGAAAATTTAATGGAAAAGCTTGTTTCTTTGACCAAGCAAAGGGGCTTTATTTTTCCGTCCTCGGAAATTTATGGCGGTTTTGCCAATACCTGGGATTACGGCCCGATTGGCGTTGAATTAAAAAATAACGTCAAGCGGAAGTGGTGGCGGCGGTTCGTCCATCAGCGCGATGATATCGTCGGTATTGACGCTTCAATTTTAATGAATCCCCGGGTTTGGGAAGCTTCCGGCCACTTAGAAAATTTTACTGATCCCTTGGTTGATTGCAAGAAATGCCGCAAGCGCTTCCGAGCCGATCATTTGCTGGCCGCCGCCGGGATTAAGCCGGAATTGGGCCGGATGAAAGAAACGCCGAAAGAATTAACCAAATGTCCGGAATGCGGCGGTGATTTGACAGCTGTCCGGAAATTTAATTTAATGTTCAGAACTTTTGTCGGGCCGGTCGAAGACGAGACTTCGGTGGCTTATTTGCGGCCGGAGACGGCGCAAGCGATGTTTGTTGATTTTAAAAATGTGGTTGATTCAACCCGAACCGGCTTTCCTTTCGGCATTGCTCAAGTTGGCAAAGCCTTCCGCAACGAGATTACCCCCGGTAATTTTACTTTCCGGACTCGGGAGTTTGAACAGATGGAAATCGAATATTTTATTAAAGAAAAAGACTGGCGGAAATATTTCGAACATTGGCTGGCAGAAATGAAAAGCTGGCTTGATTCGCTGGGAATTCCGCAAAAAGATATTGTTTATCGGGAAATCGGCAAGGATGAATTGGCTCATTATTCCAAGCGCACGATTGATATTGATTACAAATTTCCTTTCGGTACTGACGAACTTTATGGCTTGGCTTATCGGACTGATTTTGATTTGCGGCGCCATGCCGAAAAAAGCGGCGTTGAATTGACTTTTCCTGACCCGGTTACCGGCGAAAAATTTGTCCCGCACGTGATTGAACCGACCTGGGGCGTTGATCGGACGGTTTTGGCGGTTTTAGCCGCGGCTTACACCGAAGAAGAAGCGCCAACGGCCGACGGCGGCAAAGAAACGCGCGTCGTTTTAAAGTTGCCTCATGACTTGGCGCCTTATCAGCTGGCAGTTTTGCCTTTATCTAAAAAAGAGCCTTTGATTGCCATTGCCAAATCAATCGCTAAAGATTGCCGCCAGCAATTCTCAGTCAATTACGATGAAACCCAAAGTATCGGCCGCCGCTATCGCCGTCAGGATGAAATCGGCACGCCTTATTGCGTTACGGTGGATTTTGAAACGGAAAAAGATCAGGCGGTTACGGTGCGCGATCGCGATACGATGAAGCAGGAAAGAATTAAAAGTAGCGAGTTAATTGATTATTTTAAAACCAAGTTAAAATTTTAAAAATAATGTTTAGCAAAACCAAGTTACAAAATGGCTTAAAGTTAATTTTAGCACCGCTTCGGGAAACCAAAGCGGTGACTGTTTTAGTCTTGCTGCCGGTTGGTTCGCGCTATGAAGCAAAAAATATCAACGGCGTTTCCCATTTTATCGAGCATTTGATGTTTAAAGGGACGAAAAAACGGCCGACGAGTTTAGACATCAGCAAGGCCTTGGATTCAGTCGGCGCCGAGTATAATGCTTTCACTGCCAAAGATCATACCGGCTATTACGTTAAAGCTGCCGCTGATAAGATCGAATTGGCTTTTGATATTTTGTCGGATATGATTTTCAATTCGGTTTTTTCGGCCGATGAGATTGAAAAGGAAAGGGGAGTGATTATTGAAGAAATTAATATGTATCAGGACAACCCCATGATTTATTTGGGTGCATTGTTCGAAGAAGTCGTTTTTAGCGGCAGTTCTTTGGGCTGGTTGATTTCCGGCCCGAAAAAAGTAATTAAAGATATTTCCCGCGACCAAATTTTAGATTACAAAAACAAATTTTATCAGCCAGCCAAAATGATTGTGGCCGTTTCCGGCAATTTTAATGAAAAAAAGGTTAATGAGCTGACCAAAAAATATTTTGGCGAAAATTTCGGCCATCAAAATAGTTTTTCCTTTATTAAAACTAAAATTAAGCAGGCTAAGCCAAAAGTTAATTTAGTCTATAAAAACACCGAACAAGTCCAAATCGGCTTGGGTTTTCCCAGCTATTCGATTTTTGACCAAAAAATTATGCCGCTTTATCTATTGGCAGTGATTTTAGGCGGTAATATGAGCTCTCGGCTTTTTACCACGGTTCGGGAAAAACACGGTTTGGCTTATTATATCAAGGCGGATTTTGCCGCCTATCAAGACACCGGCGCTTTTCTAATTCAGGCCGGCCTGGACAAAAAAAGAGTTAATCAGGCAATTAAGCTGATTTTGGCAGAATTGAAACAAATTAAAAATTCAGGCATAACGGCTAAAGAATTGGAATCAGCCAAGGAATTTTTGAAAGGCAAATTAGTTTTAGAACTGGAGGATTCCGAAAATGTCGCTGATTGGTACGGCAAACAGGAATTATTGCTTAATAAAATTTTATCCCCGGATCAGAAGCTGAAAAAAATTATGGCTGTAACGGCCGAGCAAATTAAAAATGTCGCCAAAGAAATAATTTTAGAAAAAAAGCTCAATTTGATTTTGATCGGGCCGTTTAAAAATCCCAAGCCTTTTTTGAAGCAATTAAAGTTTTAAAAACAAATAGCAACGGTAAAAATTAATTTAGATATTTGAAAAGCCTTGTTTGAGCAAGGTTTTTAAAATGTTAATTTTTAAGCTAAAAAATAATCAAAGCCGACAAGACAGCCAAAAAAATAATCTGGATAATTATACCGGCAAAAAAAGAGACCCTAAATTTATCAAGGATTAGATGGAGCCGGTGAGGATGAAAAGCGACAATTTTTTCCAGCCAACGGGCTTTGGTCAAAAGATAAACGCCGGTTAAAAAATCGGGGAGTAAACCGCCAGAAATTCCGGCTAAAACCGGCCAGACCGGATGAATAAAACCGTAAAAGTAAAGCAGGGCTAAAATTAGTAGCATCACCAAACCGTCTAAAGCGGCAATTTTTTTTAGCCGCTCAATTTCCGGCTTAGTAATATTTGAACTATCTTTGATTAAATCAGTATCACCGTGAGGAATGATGTCAATCAAGATATGGGAAGCCAGGCTAAAAATAAAAGCCAGCCAAACATTGTCGGTGGCTTGGCCGATTAAAACCCCGGCGGCGGCATGAACGGTTAAAAACATAAAATGGTCAAATACTCTTTATTCCACCTTGCTAGACCAAAGGATGAACCAAGATGATAAGAGTGAGCAGCTGAGTTAGATTTCCCAAGACCAGGGAAATTTGATTTTGATTGGGATAATGAAGGAAATTATGAAATTCGTTTAATTTTTTTAGAACTCGGCTTTTCGGCCGGAAAAAACTGCCGGCTTGAAAAACATCAGGCAAGACTGAACCAACCATGCCCCAAAGGATCGGGTGGGCTAAAAAATTAACGTGATTAGTCAGCAAAGCCCCGGCGACAATAATGGCTAAAGAAATATCAAAATAAATCAGGCCAATAATTTTATTAAAATACATTTTTCTTAATGATTTCGGAGTATGTCCTGCTTTAGGGATATTGCCGTCGCGATGAGGCAGCATATCCAGGAAATAATGAGAAAAAAAGCCCAGGAGAAACGAGACAAAAGAGTTATCAATGTAACTGCCGATCAAAACTCCGGCCGCGGCATGAATCGTTAAATACATAAAATATTTTTTTGCCAGACTAATTAATTAAACCTAGTTACATTTTAGCAGGAATTGCCTTGGAGGGCAATTTTTTGTCGCTAAAAATTTTGCCCGGTGAGGCGTCATAATGGCCGGCTGGAAAATTTTTAAAAAGGGTTGACAGAGGTTGAAATATATGCGATTATATAATGTCGCTCTTTGACCCTACCCAGATTTGTTTGATTGGTTCTAAATAGTGATAAATTATTGTCTATATTTAGAGCCAATCAAGCAGTTTGGAATGTTGTCAGTATAGAGGTGCACAACAACGGAGAGAGAAGCCTGTCACCAAGTAGAGGCAAAAGTCAACTGACGAGTTGAGGGAGGTACGAGGTATGGGAATAAATGTTGGAGACCGAAGAAAATTCGTTTTTCTTCCAAATAACGACCCGCGGTATAAGCAATACGACGGCCAAACGGTAACTATCGTTAGCACCATTGATGCCCCCGAATTTTATCGGATTCAGTTCGGTAATGGCAGACAGTTGGCTGCTACGGAAGAAGAACTCCGCCGCCAAGTAATTGCAAGTGAAGTAACCGCCATTACGGTGTGGGCGGTAGACCTTCTCGCCAAACTTGGCGACGAGCAGGTAGGCGTATGTCCTGTCTGCGGGAAACCGCTGATGGCATCTGAGTTTCTGGCGACGGTGTACTTGGCTGGCGGATCTGAAGATGGAGAACTCGTCCATGATTCTTGCGCCAGTAAGCTCTTGGAAGAGGTGGAACAGATTGACCATATCACGGTCAGTCGTAGCGACCAAACGTACTCCGACTCCCGGACAATTTGTACCCGCGAAACGGATTAGTCCGCTCCGTCACTGACCTTTGTTTAGACCATTTGGTTTTACCAGTGGTCTTTTTTTTATTGCCAAAAAATCAGCTCCTTTGAAGCTGACAATTTGTTGCTTGAATCAGATGACGAAATTTAGAGAATAATTTTTAAAAGCATTATTCCGGCCATAACTATGGTGGAAAAAAATAGCACTTTTTTTATGCAGTAGTTATCTCCTTTTATGACTAAAATAAAACTAAAAATATACAATTCGGTAAAAGCTCTGTAAAAAGTCCAATCTTCTCCCCATATTAAATCAGCATAGAAGAAAGCTAAGATTACATAGGATAACCAGGTAAGTTTTATTGGCCATTCAGAAACTTTTTTGAAATTTATCGCTCCAAAGATTATTACGCCAAGTAAATATATCACTTCCAATACCCTAAGTTTTGTCGCGAACGTTTTGAAATAGAATAAATAGTCCAAGCCTTTCAGCGGGTAGGTGATATTGAGGCTATTGCTAAGTAGAAATGGAAATTGACCCCAGATTTTGTATAGTATTATTTGCCAAGCGATATATATCAATAAAGGCAAAGAAAATAGTAGAGCCTTAAAAAGTTCAATTTTCTTTTTATTTATGGAGAAGAGAACAAAGAAGTACAGAGAAACAATCGTAGGAAAAATTAATGTCGTCTCTCTTGTTAAAGCGGCGAGTGTGAATATTATCGTCGAAAAATAGTATTTATTTTTATTAAACAGCAAATATCCCAATATTAACAAAAAAGAGGATAATAATTCTGTGAGGTCGCGCGATAGGGTAATGAGAAAAGCCGGGTACAAGGGGAGTATAATTGAAAGCCACAAAGGCTGATTATTATCTTTTGTCAGTTTAATTGCTAGACAGATTAAGCCAAAAAACGAAGCGATATTTACTATAATCATTGTTAAAGGAGCTACGTTAGGATTCCCCAGAGAGATTAGCCAGGCCAGTAACGGATACAAAATCCTTTGCTGCCGCAATGCTGGTTGGTCCAAGGTAATCCCATAATCTGTTTGTTTGTTTGTAAATGGGTTGAGAGCCAAACGGTAATAGAATTGGCCGTCATAACCATAGGAATTGGTTAAAATTGTTACTCCGCCAGGAGGATTTTCGCTATTTACAAAATTATCGCCCAATACGATAAAACTACTTAAATCAAAATTATTTTGATGCAACTTAAATCCCAAAAATGCGGCGTAAAATAAAATCAGAATTAGTATTGGCGCCCAAGAATATTTTAATTTCTTTTCCATATTTTAATAGTATACCAAAAAACCGCCTGTTCGGCGATTTTTATTATTTATTTTTTAAATTTAATTTTTTTATGGTAGCGAGGGTGGGAGTCGTCCCGATTCCTTAATTTATTTCTAATTATCATCGGGATCCCGACTTCATTAAATTTTGTATTTAATTTGTGCGTCGGGAAACCCGCCTACCGGCAGGCAGGCCCACGACCTAAGGGTTATGATTCCTTCGCTCCCCGCCCGACTGAACGAAACTTAAGTTAAACACAGTCGTTCGGGCGGGCCCGCCCGACTGAACGTCTTAGGTTTAATTCAGTCGTTCGGGCGGGTAACCAATTATTAAGAATAGATTTTAACTAAAACCCACGGTTTTTTTGCCGCCGTGGATTTTGATAAACTAAAATTGTACTCTTTAAATATTTCTTTGATATTTGAAGTGACTTCAATTTTTTTGGTAGCGAGGGTGGGAGTCGAACCCACGACCTAAGGGTTATGATTCCTTCGCTCTAACCAACTGAGCTACCTCGCCTCGCGACATCTAAATAAATTTATTCTTTGGTTGCCCGCCAGAGGCGGACAGGTATTTGATAAATTGCGGGGGCGGGAGTTGTCCCGATTCCTTAATTTATTTCTAATTATCATCGGGATCCCGGCCTCTAGGTTATTGGCTTAGCCCCTGGTTCATTTATATAAATTATTTATTCTTTGGTTGCGGGGGCGGGAGTTGCACCCGCGACCTCTAGGTTATGGGCCTAGCGAGCTGCTACTGCTCTACCCCGCGTCGGTTACTTTTTTTATTGTTTTTAAAAGATAATCTTTATTTTTTAACGACTTCAGATAATTTTCTCTTTTTCTCGCTTCTCGTCTTGTATTATAAACTTCGCAACCGATTAACTGCCAGGGCAGATAATATTTAGTTGAACGTACTCTGCCAAAATTATGTTCTTTCAATCGTTCTTTCAATTTTTTAGTTTGGCCGATATAAAGTCGGCTTAACTTTTGGCTGCCTAGCACGTAAACGTAGTATTTTTTTTCTTGCATCTTTTATGCAAGAGGGCGGGAGTTGTCCCGATTCCTTGTTTTATTTCTAATTATCATCGGGATCCCGACTACATTAATTAAAATTGTGTTTAGGTGTCGGGACACCCGCGACCTCTAGGTTATGGGCCTAGCGAGCTGCTACTGCTCTACCCCGCGTCGGTTGATTATAATCACTTAGCTAGTGTAGCGGTAAATTTTGGTTTTGTCAATATTTTGATAAAAATTTTTAATAAAAAAAAGGCTCCTTAGGTTAAGAAGCCTGGGGTAGGATTACCTTTGCTAAAAGGCGGGTTACGCCTTTTTCCTTAAAGCCTAATCTTTCGGCTGCCCCCTTGCTAACATCGAAATCTCGTCCTTTAACGAACGGACCTCGGTCGCTGATTTCAACCACCAGCGATTTATTAGTCTCCGGGTTAGTCAACCGTACCCTGGTACCGAACGGCAGGCTCTTGTGGGCAGCGGTGTTTTTTGTAGCATCAAACACCTGGCCATTGGCCATTCTTTTACCGACAGAGTTGTCCCAGCTTGCCGTTATAGTGACTTCTGCCTGCTCCTGGTTTTGGGCGCTAAGAATTTGACTGGGGTCAAAATCTTGAGCCCATGAAACTGGCGGAGCAAGAAGTTGCACGGCGATGATTAGAGTCGTAAACAAAGTTGATCCTCCTAATTTGAGGTTTTTGAGAAGAAGAATAGCTCTGCAAAAAACCGTGAGGCTTTTGTGAGTCGAGAGCCGTTTCTCTGTTCAAAACCAATTTTCCAAAGGGCAAACCGATCGCAAGACCGGCGATTGAAATTTTAGTATACGCGATAAAAGTTTTCCTGTCAAGGTTTTGTGTATTTTTAGTATTGAAATTTGGGTATCAAAAATCCTCCTTTAAAATTTTAAGGAGGTTTTTGATCGCCCGAGAAGATTCGCCCGTCACGACAACGCTGCAGACAGGTCGTGTGAAACTCTGTACAAATGGTGGGCGGGGAGAGAATCGAACTCTCATGGACGTCAGTCCACACGATTTTGAGTCGTGCGCGTCTACCAATTCCGCCACTCGCCCCCCACTTATGCAGAGTAAATATGCCAACCTTGCCGCTCGGGCTTAGTTAAATTTTTCAAAAACTCTTTTCCAGATCCTGATTTTAGAAAT
>Ga0172379_10000610_pt1 | contig 87379 bp, 98 predicted proteins | sample GrowelOW334metaG_FD_119756 | JGI IMG/M metagenome (GOLD analysis project Ga0172379, IMG submission 119756) | Groundwater microbial communities from an aquifer near a municipal landfill in Southern Ontario, Canada - Groundwater well OW334 metaG | ecosystem: Environmental > Aquatic > Deep... | reverse complement strand
CTTTTCCTTTGGAAAAGCTCTGTGCTTCGCACAGAGGCGCTTCAGCGCGCGGATGTGCGATTGTGTGGATATTCTTACGAATTTTTGATAAAGTAAGTTCGAGCGGAATCGTAAAACCACTCCATAATCAAACCAAAGCCATCCTAGCTCATCTGGTAGAGCAATTCATTCGTAATGAATAGGTGCCGAGTTCGAGTCTCGGGGATGGCTCAAGAGTATTTGATTATATATTTATATTATTGTAAACTACTTAAAAATTTAGTATTAACCATAAAAACATAAAATATGGAAAATTTTAAAAAAATAAATATTGGGAATATTGATAATAATATTCCTCACGACTTATATTTTATTGATAAAAGTTATGACGATCAAGAACAAGCCTGTATTCATTTGCCAGTTAAAATGGTCAAGGCAAATGGGGTTATTGATGTCGATATAGATATTGATAAAATTGAAACATTAGTATTAAAAAAATACCCAGATCTTATTTTTTCAGGTAAATGGAGTACTCTAAATGAGAACAGAGAAACAAAAGAGTATCTATTTTTTTATAACAAACCCTAACAAAAAACCACGTTAACCATACGGCGGTTTTTTTGTTATAATAACGAAATATATGAAAAAACCACAAAAATCAAACAAGAAAATTTTTGAAGGGGAAAGTGCCATATTCGATTTTTTAAATCCAAAATCTTTAGGTCTGACTCCACTTATTGAACTTCCTAAATCCTTAAACCATTTTAAAAAAGATAAAGTTCGTATTTATATAAAACTCGCCAATTTTGTTCCACTTTTAAATATCAAGTCCTTTTCTTCTTGGAATATGCTTTCAAGAATTTCAAAAGAGGAATTAAAAAATACAAAACACTTAGTTGAATACTCTTCTGGAAATACTGTTTTTTCACTTGCCATACTGTCTCGTCTCTTTGGAATACCAAATATGCATGCGATTATAACTCCTGATGTACCTGATCACAAAAAGAAACTCTTGAAACTCGCAGGAGCTGAACTTCTAATTTCCGATGGACCTCGAAGTCCCGATGTTTCTTCTCAAACAGGGGGAGTATATGAGGCTAAAGTTTTAGGAGGGCGCCCTGGGTGGCTCAATATGAATCAATATGTAAATAAAAATAGCCCAGAAGCGGCTGAGGAATATATTGCTAAAGAATTATGGAGTCAACTCGGTGAACGGATTTCTATTTTTGCATCTAGTATTGGAACGGCAGGAACTATTTTGGGTGTAGGTAAATTTTTAAAAAGTACAAATAAAAATATTTTAGTTGCCGGAGCTTCTATTAAAAGAGGCTCATCAATTCCCGGACCAAGGGGAGAAGATTCAATTGATAAGCTTGGTTTTCCTTGGGCTTCAGTTGTTGATATTACAATGCCGATGAATCAAGAATCGGCTTATAAGGAAAGTTTAAATTTAATTCGTGAAGGACTTTTGGTTGGCCCATCGACTGGCATGCAATTGGCGATGATAAATAAAATTTTAACAAAAATGAAGAAAAATAAAACCCTCAATCAATATAAAAATAAAGACGGTGAAATTGTTATTGCTTTTGTGGCTGCGGACACAATGTTTCCTTATGTCGATGATTATTTTTCTGTTTTACCTAAAAAGTATTTTAAGTCTGAACACACATTAGATATATAAATTTGTTATAATAACAAAATGGCTGAAAATAATGATGAATTAAAAAAAGAAATAGAAATTCTGGAAGCTGAAATGATGGAAGGGGATTTTTGGAACGATAAGGTAAAAGCTCAAGCGACGATCAAAAGAATTGCTTTTTTGAAGGACGAAATATTGGGTAGTCAAAAATACGACAAAGGGAATTGCATTCTCTCTATTTTATCTGGAGCTGGGGGTGATGATGCAGAAGATTTTTCGGCAATGCTACTTCATATGTATTTAAAATATATTGAAAACAAGAATTGGTCTTATAACATAATTCATGAAAATAAAAATGATAATGGAGGTTATCGAAATATTTATGTTGAAGTGATTGGTAAAAATAGTTATGGAATTCTCAAGAATGAGTCAGGTGTCCACCGACTGGTCCGGATTTCTCCTTTTAATGCGAATGCCAAACGCCACACATCTTTTTCCCTTGTTGAAGTAATTCCTGAACTTGAGAAGAATGATCATGTTGTTGAAATTCCATCGAGTGAATTAAGAATTGAATTATCAAAATCTGGTGGCCCTGGCGGGCAAAATGTAAACAAACGTGAGACAGCTGTTCGAGTTGTTCATTTGCCTACAAATTTATCCGTTCATGTTACTTCCGAGCGTTCTCAAGAGCAAAATAAAGAAAAAGCACTAGAAATGCTAAAAGGAAAACTTTTCCGAAAAATGGAAGAGGATAAAAAGAAAGAAAAAGAGGGTTTATCTATTTCAAAGACGACAGATATCGAGTGGGGAAACCAAATTCGCTCATATGTGCTTCATCCTTACAAAATGGTTAAAGATCACAGGACTGGAATAGAAGTGAATAATGTTGACGCTGTCTTATTAGATGGTCGGATAGACTCTTTTATTGAAGCAGAACGCAATTTGTGATATTCTTAATAAGGCGATGATCTATTTCAACAATGTTACAAAAAAATACAGAGACAACACATCATTGGAAGATGTTAGTATTGCTATTACGCAAGGAGAATTTGTGGCGATTGTAGGTCACTCTGGTGCCGGGAAAACAACTTTAACTAAATTGATTCTAGCAGAGGAATCACCCACAGGGGGGACAGTTTTTTTTGAGTCTACTGATATAAATAAACTTTCTAATAAAGATTTAACAAATTTCCGTCGCAAGATAGGGGTAGTTTTTCAAGATTATCGTCTTTTGTCCAATAAAACAGTTTATGAAAATATCGCTTTTGCGATGGAGGCAATAGAGAAGAATGAAAATGAAATATCTGAAGATGTTCCTCATGTTTTAGAATTAGTTGACCTAACTTCAAAGTCTTTACATTTTCCACATCAACTTTCAGGTGGAGAGAAGCAACGCCTAGCTATTGCCCGTGCAATCATAACTCAACCCGATTTGATTATTGCCGATGAGCCAACTGGAAACTTAGACCCTATAAACACAAATGAAGTTGTAAATTTATTGAAAAAGATAAATGATTTAGGAACTACTATTATTTTAACTACACACAACAGAAGTGTCGTTGATCAAATCAAAAAAAGAGTCATAACTCTCGAAAACGGTCGTGTCATTCGTGATGATAAGGATGGTAAATATATGTTATAATATCAATTATGTTTACGATTAAATTAAAAAGAATAATAATATCTGGTTATCGTAATTTTACTCGCAGTGGTTTCACTTCACTAGCCAGTATTCTTATTATGACTATAACTCTTTTTGTTATTACTTCTCTTATTTTTATACAAGCTGGTTTAAATTCTTCTCTAAATGATATAAAAGAAAAAGTTGATGTAACGGTTTATTTTGTTTCAAATGCTGATGAAGCATCAATTAAAAATATTGAAAACTCTTTAAAAAATTTACCAGAAGTGAGAGATATAACTTATACTTCCCAAGATCAAGCCCTAATCGATTTTAAAGAAAGACATTCCAATGATTACTTGACCCTCCAAGCCCTAGACGAGTTAGATGATAATCCTCTTGGGGCTTCACTCAACATTAAAGCCAAAGATCCTTCTCAGTATGAAAGTATTTCTAAGTATTTTGAAAGTGATACTACTCTTTCAAAAGGGGCTATGACGATAATTGATAAGATTGATTATCATCAAAATAAAATAGTAATTGATCGACTTACTTCAATCATAAATGGAGCCAAGAAACTTGGTTTTGCTATTTCACTTGTTCTTGTTTTAATTTCGATATTTATAACATTCAGTACTATTCGACTTATTATTTATATGTCTCGTGAAGAGATAAATGTGATGAAGTTGGTTGGAGCTGGAGGAAGGTATATCCGTGGGCCATTTATTGTCTCTGGTGTTCTTGTAGGTGTTATATCATCTCTTGTTACAATTATATTATTTATTCCAGTTTCTATTTGGCTTGGTAACCAAATGACAGATTTTATTGGGATTAATTTATATACGTATTATAAGGCTAATTTCTTTCAATTATTTATTATTATGCTTGGATCAGGTGTAATAATTGGAGGTATTTCAAGTATTTTTGCTATTCACAGGTATTTAAAAAAATAATCATTTATGAATAAAAAGAAGCCAGAGACAAAAGAAAAAAATTTGTTAGATTCTAAATATATTTTTGTCGTCGGTGGAGTTATCTCTGGTGTTGGTAAAGGTGTCGCTGCTTCTTCTATTGGCCTTATTCTTCAAGCTAGGGGTTACAAAGTAACTTCTCTAAAAATTGATCCATATATAAATATTGACGCAGGGACGATGAACCCCACTGAACACGGAGAAGTTTTTGTCCTTGATGATGGAGATGAGTGTGATCAAGACATGGGTAATTATGAGCGTTTCTTGGGTGAAGATCTTGGTCGTTCAAACTATATGACCACTGGTCGTGTTTATCAGGAAGTTATTCGCAAAGAACGCAATTTAGAATATAAAGGTAAAAATGTGGAAGTTGTTCCTGATGTACCATTTGAGGTTATTCATCGTATTAAAGAAGCAACAAGGACGACGAAGTCAGACATTACAATCATTGAGATTGGAGGAACTGTGGGTGAATACCAAAATGTTCTTTTTCTTGAAGCTGCTCGTATGCTAAAAACCAAACATCCTCACGATGTGGCATTTGTACTTGTCTCATATCTACCCGTGCCATCAAATCTAGGAGAAATGAAAACAAAACCAACACAGTATGCATCACGCACTCTCAACTCTGCTGGTGTTCAGGCCGATATTATTATTGCTCGCGGAGCAACTGCTCTTGATAAAAAACGCAAAGAGAAGATTGCTTTATTTTGTAATGTTCCCGATGAAAATGTTATTTCTGCTCCTGACGTAAAGAGTATTTATGATATTCCACTAAACTTTGAAAAAGATAAAATGGGGGAAACCCTTGAGAGAGTTCTTAGTTTACCAAAGAAAACAGCCAATCTTTCAAAATGGAAAAATTTTGTTGCGAAGACTAAAAATGGAAAAGAAAAAATAAAAATAGCAGTGGTGGGTAAATATTTTGATTCTGGTGATTTTGTTCTTTCTGATGTATATATTTCAATACTTGAAGCACTTAAATTCTCTTCTTATGAATCTGGAGTTGGAATCGAGATTGCCTGTGTAAATTCGAAGGATTTCGAATCTAAAAAAATTCCATTATCAATTCTTAAAAAATATGACGGTATTTTAGTTCCTGGTGGATTTGGGGAAAGTGGAATTGAAGGTATTATATCTGCTATCGGTTACGCACGACGTGAAAAAATTCCATATTTTGGATTATGTTACGGTATGCAACTTTTGATTATTGAATATGCCAGAAATGTTTTGAAACTCAAGGATGCAAATACTCGTGAGATAAATCCAGAATCAAAAAATCTTGTTATTGATGTGATGGAGGATCAGAAAGAAAAGATTAAAAATAAAAATCTTGGAGGTAGCATGAGGCTTGGGGCATATCCTGCACATTTATTGAAGGGGAGTATTGCTTATAATTCTTATAAGAAAGACATAATATCAGAGCGTCATAGGCATCGTTATGAAGTAAATAATGATTATAAAGAAGCACTTGAAAAAGCCGGCATAATTTTCTCTGGGGTATCTCCTGACGGAAAACTTTGTGAAATAGCCGAACTTTCACAAAAGGATCATCCATTTTTCCTTGGAACTCAATTTCACCCGGAATTCAAAGCTCGACCGCTTTCTCCACACCCATTATTTACGGCATTTATCAAGGCTTGTATAAAGAATAAAAATAAATAAAATAAAAATCCTCCGATCTCTCGGAGGATTTTTATTTTATTATTTTAATGAATCATCACCGTTTCTAATTCTACTATTTTTGATTATCTCTAAAATTTCATTTTCATCATCTTTTATAATATACAATTCCACGTCTTTCTCGTTGACGGTATGGTATTTTTTTAATAAGACTTCTTTTATTGTACTATCAATTGGTTTCCAGAAATCAGAACCGAAAAGAATTAAAGGGATTCGTCCTATCTTATTTGTTTGTTGAAGAGTGATAATTTCAAAAAGTTCACTAAGTGTACCAAATCCTCCAGGACAGAACACACATACTTCTGTAGAATAAGACATTGCTGATTGCCTTGTAAAAAAGAAATGAAAAGGAATTTCCTCGGTTAAATAAGGGTTGTTTATCTGTTCATTTGGAAGCTTGATAGTCAGCCCTATAGACCTCCCACCAGCCTCAAAAGCACCTCTATTAGCAGCTTCCATGATTCCTGGACCTCCACCAGATAAAACAGCGTAACCTAGCTCTTTGGCTATTCTGAAAGATAACTTCCTAACTTTTTCATAATTAGGATTATTCTCTTCTATGCGAGTTGAACCATAGAATGTAACTGATGGGTTAATTTTATCAACACTATCAATACCATCATGAAATTCATCCCGAATCATTTGTAATTTTACCTCCTCAATATCTACTCCTTGATTTTTATCTTCATTCATATAAGGGTTATTGTACCTTAAAAATCCATTGTTTTCAAATCTGTATTTTTTAGCATTTTATGGTAATATATTGAAGTTGAGGTTGATATTACGGGATCGTCTAATGGTAGGACCACAGTTTCTGGAACTGTGTATCTAGGTTCGAGTCCTAGTCCCGTAGCTTTGAAAATAAGATATATAATTACACAGATAAGGGTTAAGACCCTATCTACATGCAATTAAATTATGAATATTTTTGTTGTAATAGAAATTATAGGTTCAATCTTATACTTCTCACAGAAGATATTTTTAAGTCTAAATAAAAGAGTTGGTTGGATATTGGGTTTTCTGGGATCAATTGCTTTTACTATTGTTACCTTACACAAAGGATCATTTTCGTATTCTATTCTTGAGATAACAAGTGGAATAATTTTTATTTTTGGAATGTTTGCATGGAAGAAAAATAATAAACTTCAAAACAAAATAACTATTTTAATGAGCTTTCTTACTTTGATAGGAATAATTATTGTATTCTTTTTAAATCTAAGGTCTCCAAATTGGATTTTAGAAAATTTAATGGTTATATTATTTTCCATTGGTGCTGTATTTTTAGTTCTCAGAAAACCAATAGGTTGGATTCTGTATATTTTAGGTCATCTAGTCCTTATATATTATGGATATATTTTAGGAACTTATTATATATCTATATTACAGATAATATCTTTACCATTTGCAGTAATTGGGTATAGAAATCTTAAAAATGGTATAATTAAATAATGAATACAATTTTTATAATTCTTGGTCTAGGTCTTATTCAATGGCTTTTATCTCTTTGGATAAAAAGTAGAATTGAGGAATCAATAAAACAAGAATATAATAAACAACTTGAAGAATATAAATTTTCAATTTCAATAGTAGCAAGGACTGTCCTTGCTACTACCTGTCCTTTCTACTACCAAAATTTATAAATATAAAACACTTGAGTTGTATTAGCCTAAATTAACTTAAGTGATATAATTAACAGTGTTATAAATAAATTACTATATAAAAGCATGTTATAAATAATAAATTTTCGTTATAAAATGAAAAAATTGGATATTTTCTTACTTATACTATTTCCGTTATTATCTGTTGTATTATCTTTAATTTTTAAAGTAAATTTTTTAACTTCTATTTTATTATTTTTTGGATTACCATCATTATGGTTATCTATTAGAACACCATCACAAATAAAGAAAACTCTTATCTTTTCTTTGATTCTTGCAATTCCACTTGGGTTTTTTGCAGATTATATTGCCATATTAGATCATTCTTGGTTTGTTCCTTTAACCGTTTTTCCATTTCGTTTATTTGGGCTTGTACCTGTCGAGGACTTAATCTGGGGATTCTTTCTTATTTATAGTATTGTTATTTTTTATGAACATTTTCTTGATAAAGGAAAACATGAATTAATAGACAAGAAAATGAAATATCTAATCTGGCCGCTAGTTGTTTTATTACTGATTTTCTTTACTGTTTTACTTACTAAACCCAATCTACTAATCATTCCTTATGCTTATTTCTGGCTCGGAACTATTTTCTTTGTTTTACCAACAGTTACTTTTTTGTCTTTCTTTCCAAGACTTTTATCTAAATACATCAAAGTTGCTTCTTACTTTTTCTTGCTTGCCACTCTATTCGAAATTACAGGATTACAACTTAATCAATGGACGTTCCCTGGTACTAACTTTTTGGGTTGGGTAAATCTTTTCGGGTATACTTTCCCTTTTGAAGAATTTTTCTTTTGGTTTATCATGGGAGCAATAGGTGTTTTGTCTTATTATGAATTTTTTGACGATGATAGAATATAAAATTTACTTTTAACTAAAATCTTATCAATTTAAAACATTTTTTTATTTTTATTCTAAAAACTGATATAATTAAGACCATGATTGAATCATTTAAGTCACCAGAAGGAGTTACAGAACAACAAGTTATAGATGCTCTAAATACCAAAGGAATTGAGGATCCAGAAACAAAGGCGCTCTTATTAGAATATGTTGATCATTGTCATGATGATGCTGATAAAGAAGCGAGAGACAATCCTGAATTATCAAATAGGATAAACCTCTTAACTGAAATTAAAATAGCTTTACTTTATTCAAAAACAGAAAAATATAAAGAGTATGCCATTGAATCATTAGAAGATATCTATACGGCAGCTTCTCAAGATGATTTGACTCGTGATCTAGCTGAGCAAATTGGAGTATTAATTAATAAGTTTAATTTTTAATAAAATAAAAGTAGTAGCAATGACCGTCTTGCTACTTAAAACTTAGTTCAATATCTAGTTTCTTGATAAACATTTTTTGTTTTATTAAATATTTTTCGGTACTCATTAAAATATATTATAATTTATATTCCTTAAAACCTTCTTCAAAAGAATTGTAATCATCCAGTAATTCCTTTCCCTTCTTAATATCACGTAAGGCATAAGTTATGACTTCATGATGTCCTTCAAGATAATAGGATTGAACATTGTTATTCTTTGAATGATTAAAATATTTTCCGTTATCTGAAGAAAAACAATACATACCACTTTTCTTACTAAGCCAAGCATATATTCCTAAATATTCTTGCACTGCTTTTGGTAATTCTTTTATTTGTTCGGGTGTAAATTTTAAATCAAATCCAGGTGTAAATTCCCAAATTTTTGTTCCTTTTGGAATAAATTCATCAGCAAATAAACCAATTCCATGGATACTGCTTTTATCTATTTTTGTCTTTACTGTCATCATATAATTTTCTTATTATACCTTATTTTTCAAATAATTTTCTATGGGTTCAATATTTTTAGTATGTATGCATTACTTAGTAGCAAGTAGTAGCAAGGACCGTCCTTGCTACTTCAGAGATGCATGTTATCTAAGTGGTAGTGAAGAAAAAGAATTAAAGATTAAAATATAAAAAACCCGCCACAACCTGTAAGGTTGTGGCGGGTTTTTTATTTGATGTTTATATTTTATTCATCATCATCTTCGTAGTTTTTATTATAGTCTCTATTTTCATTTTCATGATTCTTATAGGATTGTTCATAAAAATCCTCATCTTCATCATCGTCTTCATAATCTTCATACTCACTCTCATCGTCATCATTACTATCATCATATTTGGGTGTTGGCGTAGGTGTTGGGGTAGGAATTGGAGTAGGCACTATTGTATCAGATATGGTTACAATAATACTACTTGTAATAGTTTTACCGTCCTTGATTGAGGTTGTAGTTATTGTTGTTGTACCAAGAGCAACTCCTTTTACTAGACCAGTCGCATTATTTATGATTGCAGCATTATGGTTACTGGAAGCATAAGTTGTGACTACTCCATTGACAGGTGCCCCATTCTGATCTTTTGGAGTTACTACAATTTGTAGTGTTCCATTTATTTTTACTACGGGTGAAGTCGGTGTTATAACTACACTAGTGAGTATCAATGGTGTATCTGGGGTTGGTGTGGGAGTAGGTGTCGTGGTTAGAGGTCCAAGCTTTAGAGAACTAATTGCATTGAGTGTACTTGACCTATGTGGTCCACTGTTAAAGGTAGCTGTTCCATCCTTTCCACATTGTCCGATTATGACAGCACTACCACCTGAATGTGTATTTACAAAAGTAGTTAAATTGTAGACGTTGCCATTAATAATCATCCAACAATCTGATTGTGTATTGTGTGCTGACACATCAGATGCTGTATATGCAGCTTGTGTGGCATTACTTCCAAACCCCACAATAGCTATTGTAAACATAAGAGACATTAAACCCATCGATATTAATATTTTTTTCATGTATTTTTAATAATTTATTAACTAATAATATAATATATGTCGTGTATTGATATATAAATTAAATACACGACTTACATTTAATTAGACGTATCATGTATACACTTTCTTACGTAGACATTTCTTTATTTATATTGTCTTTTGTTTAAGAAATTTTTGTTACATTTTATAAAAAGCTTTATTATTTAATTTTTCCCGTATAACTTTTATTAGAATGTGTTAAAATAAAATATGCCAGATTTAAATTTAGCTTCTCTTGTTCCGTGGATTATTGCTCATGGCTACTTTCTTTTCTTTGTTACAGCGGTAATTGAAGGAACACTTGTTACTGTTGCAGCAGGAGTGGCTGCCGGATTGGGCTATTATAATATCTTCATAATTATATTAATTGCAATTATTGGAGATTTAACTGCTGACATTGTTTATTATTTGATAGGGTATAGAAGTAGGATTTTAATAATAGAACGTTATGGGCATTATATTGGTGTTACAAAAGAAAGAATTGAAAAAATTGAAAAGATGGTGCATAGGCATTTTAGAAAAACCATGATAGTAGTAAAACTCTCCCCAATTCTTCCCATTCCAGGACTTATTGCAATGGGAGTGGCTCATGTTCCATTACGAAAATTTATAGGAATGTCTCTTTTAATCACTGTTCCAAAGGCAATTTTTTTCTCACTCTTAGGTTTCTACTCTATAAAAACATATATGTATTTAACGACTACCATTCAAAATGGCTCATATATTTTAGGAGGAATAATTTTATTAATTTTTGTTGTTTATTTTACCTATCAAAAAATAGCTTTTAATTTTGTAAAAAATAATCCTATCGATTAATACCTTCTTTTTAAGAAAGTATTTTTAAATATTTTTGCAAAAGATTATCAAAAACTTTTTCCCATGTGTGGGTTTTTACAAAGTCTAGATTATTGTTTTTAATTTTCTCTTGCAATTGTTTATTTTCTAAAAGTAAACAAATTTTATTATAAAAATCATCAGTATTCTTAGGTTCAGCAAGAAATCCATTTTCATTATCTAAAATTATAGATTTTGACCCTCCTGCATTAGCAGCAACAATTACAAGCCCTGAAGCCATTGCTTCTATTGTTACATTTCCAAATGTTTCAGTATATGAAGGAAAGAGAAAAATGTCACAAGATGCATAAACTTTTGAGAGTTCTAGCCCCTCAAGATGTCCTACAAACAATGCTTCTGGCATAAGAGTTTCTAATTTGCGACGAGCTGGACCATCACCAACGATAACCATTTTGAAGTTGTCTTTATTGTTCTTGAGTAATTTAAATACATTGACTAGTGTCCTTAAGTCTTTTTCCCAAGTTAATCTACCCACATATAGAATAATATTTTGTTTTTCTCTTTTAAGAATTTTATTTCGCCATTCTAAAGAATAAAAAGAAGTATTAAATTTTTCTAATTCTACTCCCCAAGGAACAGTATAGACATTTTTTATCTTATGCTGAATAAGCATATTACTCACAACTTCTGATGGTGTAGTAACGAAACTCATCTGTGTATATATTTTTTTAAGTATGAACCAAACTAATGGACGTAAAAAAGACAAATGATAATATGGAAGATAACTACAAAAATCAGTATGAAAAGTAGCGACTATTGGAATTTTATTCTTTTTTTCATATTTTAATGCTGCCCAAGCACTTGTGTCTGGGCTATGAATATGGATAATGTCTGGATGAAATTTATCTAATTGTTTTTCAAAACCATGCATTCCAGGTAATGGAATACGATATTCTTTATAAAGAGGAAAAATAAACGATGGTATTTGTATTATTGGGATTGGAAAAGAAGATTCATTTTCAGCCCAACCAGTAATTATTATGGATTCAATTTCATTTTTCTGTCCTTCTTTAATCAATTCTGAAAGTACTCTAGTTACACCATCTTCATTTTTCAATGTGCCTAAAAAGTAAGCGATTTTCATAATGCTATTAAAATAATAACATAAATATTATAAAATAAAACCACCTAGAGCTTGTATGAGCTCGAGGTGGTTTTATTTGGCCTGTTATTTAGTTTAGTTTTTGTTGATAATTTTTACAGTCCGAAATTAGTTATAAACGAAGACTCACTAGATATTGTTGTGTTGGATGATTCATCAGCAGACTTTATTACAAAGTGATAGATTGTGCTTGGTGATAATCCAGACATATTAAGTGAATGCTTGGTAACTAATAATTTACTAATAATCGATGGGGTTAAACTTGAATTTACATCAACAGGTGTATTTGTAGAATAGAAAACTTCTGATGTTGAGGGTTCATTTGTAGTCCATGAGATTGTACTTGTTGTAGATCCTGTTAATGTTCTTACTTCACTTATCAATGGATTAGTAATATCGACAGATAAAAGTGTAACTAAGATTTTCATTGATGAAGAATCTTTTTTACCATCACTATTTTCTACAGTAAAGGTTGCTGTGTATGTTCCTGGTGAACTATATACGTGACTAAATGTTGCACTCTGAACAAATATTGGTTTTTCTGATACTGAAATTGCATTTTTTGTGATTAGATTTGTGTCACCCCAATCTGCAGAATAACTTAAAGTTCCATTTTTAGGATCATAAGCATTTACAGTTACTGTTTCAGTTTCTCCAACCTTAATTGAGTTAGATCCTGTTAATCCTGTGATAACAGGGGCAGATGTGTCAGTTGTTATTGGTGGTGTTGTAAAGGATGTTTCACTAGATGTAGTTGTACCTGCTTTATTTGTTGATTTAACAACTACATAATACTTAGTATTCGCTTCTAGCTTTTTTAACTCAATCTTATGATTTAGAACTAGAGCCTTACGTGACACATTTGAATTTACAGATGTATCTACAGGAGATATTTTACTAAAATAAACTACACTATTAGCTTTAACATCTGTAGTCCAATTTATTGTAGCTTTATGTTGTTTGATTGATTTTACTTCAAGGTTACTCATAACTGGAGCATTTAATGTTTGTTCTCCTGTTACATAAACAGTTACAGTTGAAGTTGTTTCTAATCCTTCACTATTATTTACTGTAAAAACAATAGTATATTTACCAGTTTTTGTGTAAGTGTGTGTGAATGTTGAATCTTGAACAAATATTGGTTGTGATAATTTGGCCATGGATTTTGAGAATATATTACTCTCATCTCCCCAATTAACTGCATAACTTAAAGTTCCATTTTTTTCATCTGATGCTTTGACTACCCAAGTTCCCATTTCGCCAGATTTTAGAACTGTTGGAGCGGTTATTCCATTTATTATAGGTGCAATATTAGCAATAATATTAGCATCGATATCTTGATTAAAGAATTGTCTAAACCTATTCCAAATTGAATTAGAATTTTCTTTATTAAATTTGAAATTATTATTGTCTTCTAAATGTACCTTGCTTTCGACACGGACTTTGTTTTCATTGCTTTTGTCATTATCTTTACTTTCTGCAAAACTTGCAAAGGGAATAGATATTATGACAGCGGCAATAAGTGAACTAACGACTAATGATTTATATTTTTTCATTTTAATAATTTTTTTTATTATGTTAATAATATGTGTTTATTATTAGGAAATATTAAACACACGACCAAACATTAGAGTAGACGTACCAAGTTATCCTTTTCTTACGTGGACATTGTTGATTTATTATTGTATTGTAAATAAATAAGAGATGTAAGAAATAGGTAGTTTATACGTCGTACTATATGAAGGCAGATATTAAAAATACATTTGAAAAGATATATGAAAATGAAGCAGATGCAATCTTTCGGTTTTGCCTTATTCGAGTATCCGATCGTGAGCAGGCTATGGATATTACCGAAGAGACATTTTTGCGATTATGGCAAAATCTATTAAGTGGAAAAGAAATTCTTAATACGAGAGCTTTTCTCTTTACAATAACTCGTAATCTGATTATTGATTGGTATCGAAAAAAGAAGAGTATCCCTTTTTTTAAGATGAATGATGCTATTTTTAACGAAGGAGAGATGGGGTATGATCCTTCAGATGAAATGTCCACCTCTTTACTTGAAACTAAAGCAGAGGGGAGATATCTTTTAGAGAAAATTAGTGAATTAACTCCAAGTTACAGACAACCAGTTTATCTTCGTTATGTAGAAGATTTATCCCCGGTAGAAATAGGTGAGATCTTAGGAATATCAGCCAATGCTGCATCAGTTAGGATAAATAGAGGGTTATTGGAGTTAAAGAAAAAAGCAGGATATAATGATGATATAAATCAAAATGAATAATATGGAACATAAAAATTTAAACAATGGAATAAAAGAAATTAAAAAGATAATGATGACTACTGATGAAAAAAAGCAGATTTTTGATCGTATTTTAAATTCTAATATCCCACAACAAAGAGTTCAAAGCCCTTGGTTTGGTTATTCTTTTATGTTGAAAATACACAAAAGTCAGTTGGTTTATTATGTCGTTGTTCCTTTAGTTATTATTCTTACAAGTAGTGGAGTCGTTCTCGCTTCAGAAAAAAGCTTACCGGAAGACGTCCTCTATCCCATCAAAGTTAGTGTCGTAGAACCTATTCGTGGAGCTTTCACTTTTTCGTCAAAATCTAAAGCCAAATATCAAAGCAACCTAGCTACAGAGCGTTTAGTTGAAGCTGAAATGTTGGCCTCTTCTGGAAAATTAGATGATTCAAAAGAAAAAAAATTAAATAATCTTTTAGAAAAACACAGTATTTCTTTAAATAAAGAACTTGAAAAAGTGACTAAAGAAAATTTATCAACTGAGGCCGATGAAATTGCTATTAATTTTAAAGCAGAAATGAATGCTCATGCTCGTGTTTTAAATATTATAATGGCCGAAGACAATGAATTAGATTTTGATACCATAGACAATCAGATTTCTAAAACAGCTAGATCAAATGCAGATAAAGTAAAAATCAGTATAAAAAATGAAGAAGAAGATGATGATGAAGAAGATGATATTTCTGATAAATATAATAAAAAGAAAGATATTGTTAAGGCCAAGATTAATTCAAAAGCCAATAAAAATACGACAACTTCAATTAGTATTTCTGAGATAGAAGATATAAATAATGATGACGTGGATCAAATATTTAATGAAGCAAAAAACTTTTTAGATGAAGCAGAAAAAAAGGAATTAGAAGGTGATTCAGCTGGAGCATATATTGAGCTACTTAACTCTGAAAGTTCCATGAAAGAAGATGATATCTTCAAAGAAGTAAAATCAAGATTTGAACACGAAGATGAAGATGATTAATTGATTAGCAATCTTTATTTTTAAAAGTTAGTATAAATAGAATATGTGTAGTATACTCCGAGGGTCGTTTTAGTATAATCTAATTTTTTAAAAATATGGATGAAGAAATAAAAACAGTTGAAGAAACTGTAGAAACTCCAGTTGAAGAAACAGTAGTTGAAGCTCCTGTTGAAACTCCAACAGAAGAAGAAGTATCTGAAGAAGTTGCTGCGTAAGCTCTTAAAATAAAATCTCCCCAGAGAAATCTGAGGAGATTTTATTTTTTCTTGCTTTTTAAGGATAAAAAGGCTAGTATTCAAATATAATAATAACAACTTGTCTAGGATTAGAGAGGTAACAATAATATAATTTATGGGAAATTTTCAAGGAGGAGGTAATAGAGGAGGTGGTTTTAGGGGTGGTAATGGTGGTGGCAGACCAAGTTTTGGTGGCAATCGTGGAGGAGACAGAAGAGAAGTTTCAATGCACAAAGCAACTTGTGATGAATGTCACAAGAGTTGTGAAGTTCCTTTCCGTCCATCAGGTGATAAACCTGTTTACTGTTCAGATTGTTTTAGTAATAAGCGTGATGACGGCGATCGTGCCCCACGACGTGAATTTAGAGATAATGGACATAAAAGAGATTTTAGTGATAGGCAAGCTCCATCATTTACTAAACCTGCAACAATGCCATCAAATGACGGTGTTTCAAAACAATTAAGTGAAATAAGTACAAAACTTGATCGTCTTACAAGTGCAATAGAAAAATTAATTACACCTAAAACAGAATCAAAACCTGTAGTTAAGGTTGCCGAAGTAAAGAAAGTTGAAATCAAAAAAGCTCCAGTTGTAAAAGCTGTTGCAAAAAAAGCTGTAACAGTGAAAGCTCCTGTAAAAAAAGTAGTAGCAAAAAAGAAGAAATAATTTAATTTTTAACAAAAGCCCTCAACTGAGGGCTTTTGTTTTCTGTGTATGTTAAGAAATGCTATACTTTCATTATGTATTTCGTCTATATTTTAGAATGTGCAGATAAAAGCCTATATACTGGTTCGACAAATGATTTAGAAAAAAGATTATATAAACATAATAATCTAAAGAGTGGTGCTCATTATACAAAAATCCGTCGACCCGTGACTTTGAGATATCACGAAGAAATTGAGACTTACAAAGAAGCTAGAGCTCGAGAAAATGAAATAAAAAAACTTAACAGAACAGATAAACTTAATTTAATAAAAAATAATGCAACAATTTATAAAGCTAAATAAAAAAATTAAATATTTTATTCGTTTTAGAACTCGTGTCCCAAAAAGAAAGAAAAAAAATTCTCAAAACTATTTAAAAAACAAAGGAAAAGCTTTAGAAATTGTGGTAAATAGAATTGAATATTTTAATAAATTTTATAATTATAAATGGAATAGAATTTTTATTAAAAATCAAAAGACAAGATGGGGGAGTTGTTCTAAAGCGGGAAATTTAAATTTTAATTACAAAATAGCTTTACTTCCATCCAAAACAGCCGACTATATTATTGTTCACGAACTTTGTCATTTAAAAGAATTTAATCACTCTAGTGACTTTTGGAACCTAGTTGCAAAGACTATCCCTGATTTTAAAGAGATTAGAAAGGAACTTAAAAATAATAAATTTACTCTTAATTAAATTATGTTTCTAATTTTCTATTTATTTACGCATATGCATAAATAACTAGAAATACAAAAAGCCTTTCAATTTAAGCAAAAATGATGTAAAGTAATAACCTATATGGCTCACGGAGAAGTAGTAATACGTTTTGAAAAGGTTTCCTTTGAATATGGTCACAATAAACCGATACTAGATGGGGTAGATTTTTCTATTCGTCGTGGAATGAAGGTTACTATTATGGGTCAAAATGGTGCTGGTAAGAGTACTATCTTTTCCTTAATTACAGGAGAAAGAGAGCCAGAAGATGGAATTATTAATAAAGCGCAGAGAACAACAATTGCACTATCTCGCCAAGTTATTCCTCGAGATGAACTTTCCTTAACTGTGCGAGAATTTTTTGAAAAATGTTTTTCACAAAAAATTTATGATATTGATCCACGGATTGATGATGTGCTTGAGATCGTAAATCTAAAAGGGCATGAAAAAGTTCACGAAAGAATTATTTCATCATTCTCTGGCGGGCAACAAGCACGACTTCTTCTTGCTTCAGCTTTGATTCAAGAGCCAGATATTTTACTTTTGGATGAACCAACAAATAATTTAGACAAAGCCGGAATTGCTCATTTGACTGATTTTCTAGTTAAGTATAAAAAGACAGTCATCGTTATTTCCCATGATGCAGAATTTTTAAATAAATTTACCGATGCCGTGCTTTACCTTGATGTGTATACTTTAAAGATTGAACAATATGTTGGTAACTATACTGATGTACGCGACCAAATCACAGCTCGAATGGAGAGAGAGAATCGTAAGAATGCACTTTTATCAAAAGAAATTTTAGCAAAGAAAGAGCAAGCTAATGCTTTTGCTATGAAAGGGGGAAATCTTCGTGCCGTGGCTAAACGCATGCGCGATTTGGCAGAAGAACTTGAAGAAGAAAAAGTTGATGTTCGTAAAGAAGATAAAACTATTCGGCCATTTACTATTCCTGTTCAAGAAAATATTATTGGTGACATTGTAAATTTCTCTTCAGTTTCAATATTTAAAAATCAGAAAATCAAAAAAATAAAAGCCGGAATTAAACTTCGCAAAAATAAACACTTACTTTTATCTGGTCCAAATGGCATAGGGAAGAGTACACTGTTAGAGTTAATTGCCAAGCGTGATGCTGAAGGAATAACAATTCATCCTGATGTTAGAATTGGATATTATCGTCAAGATTTCTCAACTCTTAATTTTAATGACACTGTCTATGAATCTTTAGCTGAAACTACGAGAAAAGTCTCTGGAAGGGTCAACGAAGAGGCTATACGCTCGACAGTTGCAGGTTTCCTTATAACTGGTGATATGGTCCATACAAAGATTGGAAGCTTATCTGAGGGCCAGAAGGGGCTTGTAGCCTTTGCTCAGCTTGTCCTTACTCGCCCAGGGTTACTGATTCTCGATGAACCTACAAACCATATAAATTTCCGTCATTTACCTATAATTGCCAAAGCCCTGTCTGAATACCAAGGAGCCATGATTCTCGTCTCTCACACCCCCGAATTTGTCGAACAAATTCGTATTGATGAAATTCTTGATTTAGATAAATAAAAATATTTTTCAGCTCACTACATATTTACGCTATCGCTTAAATATGTAATTAAATAAAAAAGGTTTTATTTTATTATTTCCACAACGTCATCAAAATTTCGGCGGACTTTTAGACGGAGACTAGCAGGGTCGTCACCTCTGTATCCGATAGCGAACATAGTGATTGATTTTAGTTTTTTTTCTGCAAGTCCCAATATTTCATCAACTTTGTCTGGTTCGAATCCTTCCATTGGTCCGCCGTCAATTCCTAAGAGGGCTGCGGTTTCAATCATGATTCCAAGTGGAATATATGATTGAGCTTGAATCCAAGTTTCTAGTGTTCCATCTTTTATTTTTTGAGCGACAGTATTTTCAAGCATCGTTTTTAAGCTGGTCAATTTACTTGAGCCATCATTTTGAATCTTAGCTGTACGTTCTATTCTTTCTTTAGCTAAATTTTCTTCTGAATCAGTTCTATATGTAATGATAATAATATGAGAAGCATCGGTCACTTTGGGTTGATCAAAACTTACGGCACGTAATTTTTCACGAATCTCTTTATTTGTCACAACAATAAATTTCCACATCTCAATACCATTAGATGAAGGGGATAAGCGAGCCGATTCTAAAATTGTATGTAAATTATCCTCAGATATTATCTTAGTTGGGTCGAATATTTTTGTGGCATAGCGCCAATTTAAGGCCTTTATTATTTGTTCATTCATAAATTTGACTTTTATTAGTTATGGGTATATATTCATAATATACTAGGTCGAGTTTAAAAGCAAGGAAAAAAGAAAATTACGAATTACGAATTACGAATTACGAATTACGAATTACGAATTACGAATTACGAATTACGAATTCAAATAAATTATATGGTCAGACCAAAATGTGATAAAAAAATTAGTTTTCAACCTAAGTATAGTGAGTTTAAACCAGAAGGCTGTTGTAGAACTGAAAAAATTATTTATATTGATGCTGAAGAAGCGGAAGCTCTCAGGTTGAAGAATATTGAGAATTTATGCCAGAGAGGTGCAGCAAAAGAAATGGGTATTTCTCAAAGTACTTTTCAGAGAATTTTGGTATTGGCTTATAAAAAAGTAACAGTCGCATTAATTGAAGGAAAAATTATTAAATTAAACGAAAAATAAATTATGAACAATATAAAAGATAAAATAGAAGATTTAGTGAAGATGGTAAACGAAGGGAAAATATTAGAAGCATTTGAAAAGTATTATGCTGACAATGTTACCATGCAAGAAAACGAAGGTGAGATTCGTGTCGGTAAAGATGCAAATAGAGAATATGAAAAAGCCTTTGTTGAAGGAATCGTAGAATTCCATAGTGGAAAGACATTAGGAATAGCGACAGGAGATAATTATTCAACAGTTGAATCATTTATGGATATTACTCACAAAGACTGGGGACGCTCAGCACGATCACAAGTTGCAGTTCAGAGATGGGAGAATGGTAAAATTGTAAGTGAGAAGTTTTACTATGATACAAAATAAACTATCAATTGAAAAGCCACGTTTATCACGCGGCTTTTTTAGATTATTAAAAACAAATTTTTATAAACCGGATTCTTCTTTTTGTAAGCTTGCGATAAAAATAAAAACGATAAGGCTTACATAAAATGTAATTAGGGCTATTGCCCATATAGGAAGAAAAACAAAGCCGAATTCATTACAACTATAACAAATAATAATTGTAATTATTATAGAATGGAATAATATTTTTTTTATTCTGTCCATAATATATATATTTTAAGGTTCTATTATATTATACTACTAAATTATAAGTCTAGCAAGTCTTGGTGTTTTGATTGATACAACATGCTATAATATAGAGACTTTAATATTAATTAAAATTTTTATGGAATTTACATTTAAAATCGGAGAAAAAATAAAAGAAGCATGGGTTTTATATAAAGAGCATTTTAGTACTTTATTAATAATAACTTTGGCAACTTTTGCAATTCAATTTGTGGGGCAGAAAGATAATCCAGTCTTAGGATTTTTGGTCCTTGTGGTTTCTTTTTTTCTTTCCTATGTATGGATACGTTTGATTTTTAGTATTTTAGATAAAAAAGAACACAATCTTTTTTCAAAAGAAGCACTTCCAACTTTAGTTCAATTTTGGAATTTTATAAAAACTAGTATTCTCCTTGCTTTGTGCGTTTTGGCTGGATTTATTTTATTTGTAATTCCAGGGTTTTATGTTTTAGGACGTCTAGTTTTTTCATCATATATTTCTGTTGAAAAAAATCAAGGGGGGAGAGCAAGTATAAAAGAAGCTTGGGGAATGACGAAAGGTTTTGGTTGGAAATTATTTTGGAAGAGTTTTTTAATAGGGCTATTTATGTTGTTGGGAATTATTGCATTTTTTGTAGGATCAATAATTACTTATCCAGTCGGGTTTATGATTATGATTATGATGTATCGTGAATTTGTAAAATTTAAATCACAAATACCAGCAAGCCCTGCTCCATTTGAAGTTGTGAAAGATTTACCAAAAGAAACTTCCATAGAGACAATTGTAAAAGAAGAAGTAAAATAATACATCTTGAAATAGGCTGATAAATAAGCATTTATCAGCCTATTTTGTTTTAATGCGACAAAAATACTTAATTGTGCGTATAATATATAGATAATGGTAAACCATGAATATTGCATCAACAAAACAGATAATGAACTGGTCGAATTGTCACTCGACAATCCAGATCATTTTTTGTGTTTGATTAGAAGATATGAAAGTAAGTTGCTGTATTACATCATGAGAATTTCTAAACTTAGTCGGGAAGATGCTGGGGATATTTTGCAAGATGTTTTTGTTAAGGTCTATTATAATTTAAATGAGTTTGACAAGGATTTAAAATTTTCTTCTTGGATATATCGTATTACACACAATCAGACCGTAAGTGAAATACGAAAAAAAGTAGTTCGGCCTACAATTCCTTTTGAAAAAGAAGATATCGATAGATTTGAAGATGCTTTTAATATAGAGAAAGAAATTGATAATTCTTTTGATAAAGAAAAGATAGATGAAGCTCTTTCAAAATTAGATAAGAAATATCGTGAGGTTTTAGTTTTACGTTTTTTGGATGAAAAAGATTATGTAGAAATTTCAGATATTTTAAAAAAACCAATAAGTACTGTGGGAAATTTAATATTAAGAGGTAAGAAACTCTTTAAGGAAGAGTATGAGAAATTAAATGGAAAATAAAGATATAAGCCAAATAGCATTACAAAGAATTAAAGAAAGTGGCATAAAGCCAATTTCTAAAAACATCTTTAGTTTAAAGAGGGTTATTTTTTGGTCTCTCGTTGGATTTTCTATTGTTGTAGGAGCTGTTTCTTTTTCTGTGATAATTTCACTTTTATTTAATAATGACTGGTATCTATATCAAAAATTTGGTCTAAATTTTATTGTTAAAACCATACCATATTTTTGGTTTGTCTTTTTAGCGGTCTTCACTATTTTGGGAGATTATTATTACAGGAAAACATTTTTAGGATATAGACACCGGACTATTACAATCGTATGTGTATATATAGTAATAACTATCGTCGCAGGATCAACACTTAACATAATCGGTACTGGAAAAATAATTGAAGAATCATTAAGGGACCATGTTCCTATGTATAGGGGGTTTATATTTGATAAAGATGAGTTCTGGTCTCATCCAGAGAATGGTTTACTTTCTGGAAAAATTATCGGAATCAAGGAAAATTTAATCCAAATTATTGATTCAAATGGTATTATTTGGATTATAGATATTGATAGTGCTTTTGTTGGAGGCAGAGCTCAAATAAAAATTGGAGAAACAATTAAAATTATTGGAGATATAGATGAAAATAATATTTTTACTGTAGAACAAGTTCGTCCATGGATAGGAAATAAAAATAATATAATGAGATAAATCTCAAACTCCTTGCGTATTAATGATGTAGGTGACGACGGTTATCTATAATTATAAAATTTAATCAAAATATCATGTTATATTATGAGTATAATCTGATAAATAAAAAATATGAGAAATAAATTAATGATGAGTGGTTTGATGGCACTAGTTTTAGGATTAGGTGTTTCGGGTACAGCCCTTGCTTACCAAGGTGATTTTTCAAAAAATGGACCAAATTATACTCCAGATTTTGAGGCCCAAATCACTGAAGTTATGACCAATAGTGATTATGAGGGGTGGAAAGATCTTATTGAAGAGAAAGTTGGCAATCGAAGAGTTGCTGAAGTTATTAATAAAGATAATTTTCCCAAATTTGTGAAAGCTTGGAAACTCGCACATGAAGGGAAAATCAAAGAAGCAAATGCAATTCGAAAAGAATTAAATCTAAGGACTAGCGATGGACAAAGACCACAAAATGGAGAGGGACATGGAAGAGGAATGGGGATGCATCATACAAATAAATAATATTATAAAAATAAAAACCGGTTCACATTATGAGTGTGACCGGCTTTTTAGAAAATATTCAAAATAAATATTGCTTTATACGTGTAAAAAACCGTATATCCCGAAAACAAGTTAGCTAATAAAAATAATGATAATGTTTGGAGGTCTGGAATGTCATTATATTCATAGCTTCCTTTTCGTAGAAAAAGTATTGCGAACAATGGTTCAATTATACAAAGACCAATAAAAAAGATTAAATCTCCTAGCCATTTTAACCATTTTACTTTATTAATAAAGTTCCTGATTTTGTTTAACTTGTGAACTTTACTTATAAAACTATTTTGCTCAAGAAAAATTTGACTCAAATTTTTCTTTAACCATTCTATTTTGAATTTATCAATTTTACTGTGGTCATACCAATAGATTAATAAATATCTAAATATAATGTTAATATAAAAAAAATAAAAAGTACTCTCCATTTGATTACTATCTTTGAATACAAGAAAATATTCAAAAATATGTACTGCTGTATTGATTCCAAAAAGAATAAGGAATGAATTCAGTAATAATGCTACTATTTTATTCATTTTTTTCTCCTTTCTGATTTTTATGGAACTAATGTGAATTAGTCTGTATATTAACCTTTTTATAGGTTTTTACAAGTAGTACGATTTTTAAAGATTATTATGGTATATTTTAAGTATGGATTTTATCGTCCAAAACATAATACCGTATTTAGTTCTCTATAAATATCTAACGATTTTTATTATATCTTTTGTTGCAGCTTTTATTATTCCAATTCCATCAGGGAATATTTTAATGATTGCTTCTGGTTTTGCAAGTGTTGGGTATTTAAATCTTTTTTGGATAATAATAATTTCTATTATTGCAAATATTTTAGGAGATAATTTGGGGTATTGGGTTGCTAGAATTTATGGCAGGGAAGTTCTTTATCGTTTTGGCTTTCGTCGCATACTAAATTCAAAAGGTTTCAAAAATATCGAAGAGAGATTTAATAAACATCCTGGTTTTTTGATTTTTGCTAGCCGTTTTGAGGTTCTTTCGACGTTGTCAGTAAATCTTTTATCTGGGATAAGCAAAACACCTTATAGAAAATATCTTAAACATGAAGTTCTCGGAAGTATTTCTCAGGTTTCCTTTTATTCTCTTATTGGTTATTTTTTTGCAGATAGTTGGGAATCGATAAACACCACAATAGGCAAGATCGCTTTAATTGGTGGTTTGATTTTAATACTACTAATTGTATCTTTTAGTCGAAAAACTATTTTAAACAAACTTCAATAGAGATTTTTAGGTTATTTTGTGATAAAATTAGGTTTATATACTTAATCCATATAAATATTTTATGAAAACATACTATGGCAATGAGACCAAAAAAGCCTTGAAAAATTTCCCTTTTTCGACACATCCCGTAAAAGAGGAACTAATTTTTTCAATTATTAAGATTAAAAAAGCAGCAGCAATAGCTAATTTTAAGTCTGGTAATTTAAACAAAACAAAAAAGGACGCAATAATTTTTGTCTGTGATGAAATACTAAGTCATAAACATAAAGATCAATTTACAGTTTCCTTTTTTCAAGGAGGAGCAGGAACTGCTATTAATATGAATATCAATGAAGTAATAGCAAGTCGAGCAACAGAGATTTTAAAAAATAAAATCATAGTTCATGCCAATGACGATGTGAATTGCAGTCAATCAACAAATGATGTGAATCCTTCCGCATTAAAAATTTCAACATTGGTATTTATAAAAGAATTAGATCTAACTCTCAATGTGTTAATTAAATCAACAGGATTAAAATCAAAAGAATTCAAAAAAATTTTAAAACTCGGGAGGACGCATCTACAAGATGCAATCCCTACTACACTAGGTAGAGAATTTGAAGCATATACTGATAACTTAAAAAAATATCAAAATGAAATAAAAAGAATTTCAAAATTATGTTTAAATTTAAATTTAGGAGGAACAGCGATAGGGAATTCAATGAATGCAAGCCCTACTTATATCAAGCAGGTTTATCTTGAACTCAACAAAATTACAGGAGAGCATTTTGTAAAAACCAACAATCTAATGGCAAGCACTAGTAGTCAAACGGATTTTTTAATGATTTCTCAATTATTTGTTTCTCTCTGTGTTGAGCTATCAAAAATTGCAAATGATCTCCGTTTTATGTCTTCGGGTCCGAGTGGGGGCATTGGGGAAATAGTTTTACCAGAATTGCAAAAGGGCTCATCTATAATGCCTGGCAAAATAAATCCAGTTATCCCTGAGGCGATCAATCAATTGTATTATTTGGTGTCTGGGAATAATTTAGTTATTGAAAAAGCTTCAGAAGGTGCTCAGATGGAGCTAGGAGTGATGTTCCCTGTGATTGCAGATAAATTATTGGAATCAGCAAAGATTATTACTGAATCATTGTATTTATTTGATAAATTATGCATATCCGGTTTATCTGCAAATAAAGAAAAATGCTTAAATCATCTTGAAAATTCAACAGCATATGCGACACTATTTGTTCCTATTTTAGGTTATGATATAGTTTCTAGTCTTGTGGATAATTCTCTTAAAAATAAAAAAACATTAAAAGATACGATTATTGATGGGGGGTATGTCACAGAGAAAGAATTTAATAAAATAATTGATTCTTATTTAAAAGTGTTATAATAATGAAATATTATTAATTAATGAAAGCTACACAAATTATAATAACAAAAAAGTCTGAGTGGAAGAGGACGAGGAGCCACCCAGTAGGTGATTCTTCTAAATCAGACATTTTTTCGTAAAATAATTTGTTTCGCCTTAAAAATATATGAAAAAAGGTTACAAAGATAATATAGAAAAATTAACAACCGAAAATGAAAATTTTCGCAAGGTTTTGTATACAAGTTCTCATTGCCAGCTTGTACTTATGAGTCTAGACCCAAATGAAGAAATTGGCATGGAAACTCACGAAGAAAATGATCAATTTTTTCGTTTCGAAAAAGGAACTGGTAAGGTCATAATCAACGAAACAGAATACAATGTAAAAGATGGTGATGCTGTTATTGTTCCGTCAGGTTCAAGGCACAATGTTATTGCTGGTTTTGAAGGTCTCAAACTTTATACAATTTATTCTCCTGCTCATCACAAAGATGGTATTGTCCGTTCTACAAAAAATGAAGCCGAGAGTAACGGCGAAGATTTCGATGGAGTAACAACAGAATAATAAAATGATCGGATTAATATATAGAAAAATTATCAAGCCAACGCTTTTTCTTTTTCCCGCGGACGATGTTCATACTTTTTTTCTTAAAACAGGAAATTTTCTTGGTAGATTTTCATTTACAAAAATTTTAACCTCAAAAATATTTTCTTATAAAAATAAATCACTATCACAAAATTTTTCAGAAATTTATTTTGAAAATCCAATAGGTCTCGCTGCTGGTTTTGATTATGATGCGGATTTGATTGATATATTGCCTTCGGTTGGTTTCGGTTTTCACACGATCGGGACAGTTACAAATTTACCCTATGTAGGTAATCAAAGACCGATGCTTGGTAGACTTCCGAAATCAAAATCACTACTTGTGAACAAGGGTTTTAAGAGTGAAGGAATAAATAAAGTTTTAGAAAAAGTTAAAAAAGTTGCCTCATCGGCGATCCGCCGAAAAGGCGGGAATAAAATTCCACTTGGAATTAGTATTGGTTCAACAAATAAGAATTACAAAGACATTGAAGAGATGGCAGGGGATATTATTGTTTCATTTCAAAGAGTTTTGAAGGAAGATTATTTCACTTATTTTGAATTAAATATAAGTTGCCCAAATTTAATTAATACTGAAAATTTACCTGAAAAATTTGATACTCCAAATGGTTTAAACTTTCTACTTTCTAAATTAGAAAAACTTCAGATAAACAGACCTTTGTTTATAAAAATGTATTTAGAAAAAAGTGTCGATGATACTTTAGCTCTTTGTGAGGTTGCGACAAAATATGAATACGTTTCAGGTTTTATTTTTTCAAATTTAGTTAAAGATAGAAAGAATCCAGCATTCAATAAAGAAGAAATCGAAAATGCAGGACGAGGAAACTTTAGTGGTAAGCCAACAGAGAAAATTACAAATAATTTGATCAGTGAAGTTTATAAAAAATATGGGCATAGATTTATCGTCATTGGTTGCGGAGGAGTTTTTAATGGAGATGATGCTTATGAAAAAATAAAAAGGGGTGCCACTCTTATACAGCTGATTACAGGGATGATATATGAAGGTCCAAGTGTGATAGGGAAGATAAATAAAGAGCTTGCAGAACTTTTAAAAAAAGATGGGTATAAAAATGTAAACGAAGCCGTGGGGAGTTATTATAAATAGAAAAGGAGCTGTTTTAACACAGCTCCTTTTTGTAATTTTGTTCTACTGTTCTATTGCATTTGTCCAGGCACAGGGAGTAGTTCGTGAATCCCATTTATTTGGGTTACTCCTTTCACGGCATGATTGCTGTCGGAATTTTTTGAATAAAATAAAATCGTTTTTCCAGGTGCACTTCTTTCGATTTTGGTTTTTCTGGTTTTTATTGTGGCATGAGGGCATTCATCAAATACAACTATTATCTCTTCATACTGTGAGATTTCAGCGAAATTTTTTGCTGAATCCATCTTGTGGTGGTGAGCATGTACCGCCCTGTCTTTAAACTTACCGGTTACATTTTTTTTGTGGGCTTCCCAATCATTTCTGTTCTGAAATTGTTGGTTTGAAATAAACAAAAACGCAGATTTTGTAGACATAGAACTGGTTTTAAAGGTTCAAAAATTAAATGAATTAGATTAATGAATATAATACTACTTTAATAAATTTCGTCAATGCTTCACTTTTTGTTTCGATTTAAACCATGATATACTTTGTTTATGAAGAAGATACAAAATCATCTTAAAAAAGATAAAAATATCTTATATACAGGTTTTGGAGACAATGGTACAACTACTCTTTTTGATTGTAAGCAAACTAGAATTTCTAAAAGCGCTGCCCTTATTGAAGCACTGGGTTCTATTGATGAATTAAATGCATATTTAGGAATTATAAAAGTATACGCCGATATTGATAAAGTAATTTTAAAAGTTGGCTCAAGGAAATTTTCATATAGCAGTCTTATAGAGGAAATTCAGCAAAATCTTTTTGTTATTCAAGCAGAACTTGGTGGATCAAAAATGTTTGTTCCAAAAAAAGAATTACTTAAAATTGAAAAAATAATAAATGAAATAGGAAAAGTTTTACCACCGATTACTTCTTTTACTATCTCAGGAGGAAGTTTAATAAGTTCAGGTTTAGATTTTGCCCGTACTCTTGCCCGCAAAGGGGAGCGTCGAATTATTGCAGTTTCTGAAGAAGGAGTTAGAAATATTAATCCCCATACAATTTCTTATATGAATAGACTTTCTAGTGTATTATTTGCAATGTCTCGATATGCAAATTATATTTTTTCTATTCCAGAAAGTCACCCAGATTACAACAAAAAAACCTAAACTTTTACATAATCTGTAAGCGATAGCACACAAAATATGTAAAATAATTAATTTCGCGATTAGTGATTTAGGAGTATATTGTATTAATGGAGAATAGTGATGAATTAAAAATAAAGGAATACCTACTTGGTAATGAAGAGGTTTTTAAAGAGTTGGTATATAAATATACACCATCAATTTTTAATTTTTCTGCACGTTTTGTTGGTGTTGATTATGCCAATGATATTGTCCAAGATGTTTTTATAAAAGTCTGGAAAAATATTAAAAAATTCGATTACAACAAAGCGAGTTTTAAAACTTGGATTTTTACAATAGCTCGCAATACCGTCACTGATTATTTGAGAAAGAAAAAAATGATAAACTTTTCAGCCTTAGATAAAGAAGAAGAAAGTTTTGCCGATAATATAGAGGATGATGTAGTCCTACCTGATGAAGCTCTAATTAAATTAGAAGACAAAGAATTTTTAAATAAACTTTTAGACGAAATTCCTACCAATTATAAAGAAGTCCTTGTTCTTTATTATCAAGAAGATATGACTTTTAAAGAAATAGGGGAACTTCTTGGTAAACCCTTAAATACAGTAAAAAGTCACCACCACAGAGCATTAACTATATTAAGAGAAATGCTCAAATAATATCTCACTTTTTTATAATGTTCGAACCTTATTTTTTGCACCAAAAGGGGAAGTTGTTCGTATATATAAATGTGGAACAGAATTTACAAAAATTATTCAAACAAGCAGCATATCATCCAGAGAGTCGACTTTCGGGTGATGTTTGGACTGCTATTGAAGTAAAGAAAGCTCAAATAACCAAACGGAAAAAATTTGGTTATTTGAGCTTAAGCGTATTGTCACTATCTGGGAGTGTTTTTTCTATCAAGAGTCTGATTGGAGAATTAATAAGATTAGGATTTTTTGATTATTTCTCTCTGGCATTTTCAGATAGTGGTGTTATCGCGACATATTGGAAAGAGTATACACTTTCACTTGCAGATTCACTACCAGTGGCAAGTCTAGCTCTTTCTTTTTTCTTATTATTCGTTTTATTTATTTCAATAAGACGAGCCTCTTATCAATTTAAAAATAAATTATCAATAGCTTAAAAAATATGAATACAAATGAAATAAAAAATAAAATAAAAAACTTTTTAAATTCTAAAACTTTCAAGATTATTACATATACTCTTGGGTTTTTAGTTATTGCATTTTTTATATTTCAAGCGGGCATGATTGCTGGTTTCAGAAAAGTATCATTTGGCCGTGACTGGGGAAATAATTATGAAAAAAATTTCGGCTCACCTCATAAATCTTTTCGTATGATGGAGCAAGAATTTGGAGATTTTGGGAATATGCCAAATGCACACGGAGCCGTAGGAAAGATTATTAAAGTAGAACTACCTACCATTGTCGTTTTTGACGGGAAGGATCAGACTGAGAAAGTAATCGTAATAGATGACAAGACAGAAATTCGTAAAATGCGAGACATTGTTACTAAAGAGGATTTAAAAATCGATGAATATATAATTGTGATTGGGAGCCCGAATTCTTCTGGTCAGATCGAAGCCAAATTAATCAGATTTATTCCTGCTCCACCCGAAGATTTTCTCAATAATAAAACTAATTAATTTATGATAAATAAAATAAAAACATACATCTTGTCTCACAAGATCATAACTATCGTTGCCATCGTCATTATTGCTGTTAGTGCTTATTTTATCTTTAAAAATAGCGCTAGTGGAGAAACAAGATACATTACTGAAAATGTAAAAAAGGGAGATATTATAACTACTGTGTCTGGGACTGGTCAAGTTGAGGCTTCAAATACGATAGATATAAAACCAAAAACAACAGGCGACATAACTTACGTGGGAGTAAAAGTCGGTGATATAGTAAAAAAAGGAAAGCTTATAGCTAGTGTTGATTCTCGTGATGCAAAAATAGCGCTTGAAAATGCTCAAATTAGTTTAGCGAAATTAACAAAAGATCCTGATGCTCTCACTTTATTGCAAAAAGAAAATAGCTTAGATGAATCATATGACAATGGATGGAATAGTGTTTCTTCTTTTGTCACAGATATGACTTTGATTATTAGTGATTTAAAAGGTCTTTATAGTAGTGATGGTTATCTTGGTTATAAAAATATCTCGAGTCTAAGTTCGAGTGGAAAAACAAAAGTAAATTTGGCTGAGAGTAGTTATTATGATGCTAAAAAAAGTATTGATGATATTTCAAAATTGTATAAATCTTTAACTAGATCAAGTTCTCAAGATGAAATCAATGAATTAATAAAAAAATCTTACGAATCATCAAAAATTATTGCTAACGCGGTAAAAAATACAGAGACAGCTTTTAATTATGTTGTTGAAGACTTGGAGTATGAAAATAATTCGGATACAGCTTCAAATAGGACAAATATAACTTCTTGGATAAGTAGTGCAAATAATTATGTAAATAATTTACTATCATCAATAAATGGTATTAAAGAAGGCGAGCAGTCTTTAAAAGATACAGTTGCAGGTTCTGATGAATTAGATATTCGTTCAGCAGAATTATCATTACAATCTAAGCAGTACGCGTATAATGATTGTTTTATCTATGCATCGTTTGATGGAGTAATCGCTACACTGACAGCCAAGGTTGGCGAGTCTTCTGGTTCAAGTGTGGGAACATTGATTACAAAACAAAAAATTGTCACAATTCCATTTAATGAAGTCGATGTCACTTCAATTAAATTAGAACAAAAGGTAACAATTACTTTTGATGCAATTGAAGGTTTATCGGTCTCAGGTGTAGTTGCAGAAATAGACCCAGTTGGAACTGTTTCATCGGGAGTTGTGACCTATAATGTTAAAATCGCCTTCGATTCTGATGATGACAGAATAAAACCAGGCATGAGTGCCAATACTGAAATAATTACGCAAGAAAAAAAAGATATTCTTACTGTCACAAGTAGTGCTATTAAAACTAAAAACAAAAAAGTATATGTAGAGGTGTTTGAAGTTCCACTTCCTAGTATGGGCAATATAAATGGAATAACATCTGCTGTCCCCCCAGTAAGAAAAGAAGTTACTATTGGTTTATCAGATGATTTAAAAACAGAAATAATTTCAGGGCTTAACGAAGGTGATCAAATTGTATTAAAAACGACAACTAGTTCAAAAACTTCTTCCACCACTAGTACTCCAAGTATACTAAATTCTGTGGGGGCAACTAGGGGTATGGGAGCCGGAGGAGGAACTCCGCCCAGAAATTAATATGATAGAAATACATGATATAACAAAAATATATGATGGCGGAGCAGAACCATTTCAAGCTCTTAAGGGTGTTAGCTTTACCATAAAAGATGGTGAGTTCGTAGCAATTATGGGACCATCTGGGTCAGGTAAATCAACGCTTATGCATATACTCGGAGCATTAGATAACCCATCTGATGGAAAATATTTTTTAGATGGAAAAGATGTATCTACTTTGTCTGATGATGAGCTTGCTGATATTCGTCGGGATAAAATAGGTTTTGTTTTTCAGTCATTTAATTTGTTACCTAGAACTACAGTATTAAGAAATGTTATGTTGCCGCTTGTATATGATGGTATACCAATTATTGAAAGAGAGCATAGGGCAAAGGAAGCCCTTCTTCAGGCAGGATTAGATGAATCACATTTTTTACATTTATCCAATCAACTTTCTGGTGGACAAATTCAACGTGTCGCTATCGCTCGTGCTCTTGTGAACAATCCAACTATTATTTTAGCCGATGAACCAACCGGGAATTTGGATACCAAAACAGGAGAAATTGTTCTTGGTACATTTCAGAGACTAAATAAAGAACAAGGTAGAACTATCATTTTAATTACTCACGAACCAGATGTGGCTCAACATGCAGATAGGATAATAACTATTCGTGATGGATTAATAGTCAGTGATAACAATTTACATACTAAAAAAGTAATTAAAAATTAATTATGAAAACAAGAGATATATTACAAGAAACATCTTCGGCACTTAGGGCAAATAAAGCCCGTACGGGTCTTACTATGCTTGGTATTATTATCGGCATTGCTTCAGTTATTGCTATGACCGCAATTGGTCAAGGAGCTCAAAATTCTGTGTCTTCTTCGATTGAATCAATAGGAGCTAATCTTATAATGGTGATGCCTGGAGCTCAGCGTTCTTTTGGAGGAGGTCCGACTGCTTCTCGTGGTGGAGCTCAAAGCTTGACTCTAGAAGACGCTGAAGCAATATCTAAAGAAGTTGAAAATGTAGAAGCTGTGGTTCGGGAGGTTTCTACTCGTAAACAAGTAGTGGCAACAGGAGCAAATATAAATACAAGTATTATGGGGACAGAGCCATCATATTCTACAGTTAGAAATGTTTCAATGGATGAAGGTGATTTTATTTCAGATCAGAATGTTTCTAGTAGTTCTAAGGTTGCAGTACTAGGCTCAACTACTCGCGATGATTTATTTGGAGAAGGAACGACTGATGTGACAGGAGAGAAAATTCGTATCTCTGGGTCAGAATATAAAATTATTGGTGTGGCTAAATCAAAAGGCGGGTCGGGTTTTTCTAATAGTGATGATACTATCTATATTCCTTATACAACTGCACAACGTTATTTATCAGGTAATAAATATCTAAGTCAGATTGATATTTCGGCAGTTAGTTCAGAAGCCTCAACACAAGTTCAAACAGATGTAACGGCATTATTAACGGAACTCCATGGAATTACTGACGAGACAAAAATTGATTTCAATACTTTAAACCAAGCTGATATCATAGAAACTGCTTCGAGTGTGACAGGTACTTTTACTTCACTTTTAGCTGCAGTGGCGGGGATATCCTTGCTTGTAGGGGGGATAGGTATTATGAATATGATGCTTACAACTGTTACCGAGCGTACGCGTGAGATTGGTCTTCGTAAAGCAATTGGGGCCAAGAAAAAAGATATTAATATTCAGTTTCTTATTGAGGCTACGATGCTTACCTTAATAGGTGGAATTGTTGGAGTTGCTCTTGGTTGGGCTATCTCTTTTGGAGTTTCTTATTTTGGTATTCTTCAAGCGCAAGTGTCTATTTCATCTGTACTACTTGCTTTTGGAGTTTCGGCTTTAATTGGAATTATATTTGGATACTATCCTGCTCACCGTGCTGCGAATCTAAATCCAATAGAAGCACTCAGGTATGAATAATATATTTTTATAGTATATCGCGATTTATTTGCTCATGCTTCTCACTTATTGTTATAATAGCAAAATGGAAAGTATAAGTGATATAAAAAAAGAAAGAGAGCTTGTTTGGTTGCAGATATTATATTTGTTTTTGATTCCCATATTACTTCTTTATTATAAAGTTATAGGAAATGATTTTCGTATCTTAATGCTACTAACTGTAGCAGTTTTGATTTACGGTATTGCTCGCTATGAGAAATGGAATCATGAAGATTTTGGAATCAAAAAAAAATGGACGAAAGATTTTTTACCTTATCTAATTTTTACTATTTGTGGAGTTATTTTTCTTTTTATAGTTGAAGAATTTGAAATTGGTAAACCATTTTTAAATTGGTGGAAAAATGAAAAGTTTTTGCTTTTATTTATACCTCTTAGTGTTCTTCAGGAAGTTATTTTTCGTGGAGTTTTAATGAATATGCTCCGTCGAGTTTTTAAGAACCCAATATTTATTATTGGCTTGAATGCAAGTCTCTTTGCTTTAATGCATGTCATCTATCTTAATTCAGCTTTTGTCCTCCCCGTAACTTTTGTTGCAGGTATTGGTTTTGCTTGGATGTATTATAAATATCAAAATTTATTTTTAATATCTGCATCTCACACAATTTTAAACTTTGTGGGGATGATTTTAGGCTTTTTTGTACTTAGATAAAATATTTGTTAATTTTAATTAAAAGTATTATTATAAAACTATGGTAGATTTGAAAGAATTACAAAAAGAAGTGATGCGTAATAAGTTGGGAAAAGGCTTCAATACTACTGATGTTGCTATTGAATTTTGTCGGGCGCATGAAGAGTTATCTGAAGCTTTTTCTAAATTTAATAAAAATCAAAATGGTGTTGCTGAAGAATTTGCAGATGTCGCTATTTTCCTTTTAGGTATGTGTGAGATTCTTGGTTATGACTTAGAGAATGAGTTAGTCCGTAAAATAGAAATTAATAAACATCGTAAATATATAAAAACAAAGTCACCAGATGGTAAAAATATTTTTATTAGAGAAAGAACAGAAGTAGATCCATAAAAAATAAAACCCTCATATGAGGGTTTTATTTTTTAGTATATGTTGCAAACTCAAGATTATATTTATTTAATTCATTAGCGGGATAAAATTCATTTTTTGTTTTTTCCCATTTAGTTGTATCAATCTCTGGGAAGAATGTATCTGCATCAGGGAATGATTCCTCGACGTGAGTGATATATAGTCGGTCCGCAACATCCATAAACAATCGATATATCTGACCTCCTCCGATTATAAATCCTTCTTCGTCTTTGCTTGTTTTTTTGTCTAGTAATTCCATAAGTTCTGGAATTGAGTAAACAATTTCTATCCCTTCTTGTTTAAAATTTTCATCTTTAGTAAGTATTATATTACGACGGTTTGGAAGGGGACGTCCTATGGATTCAAAAGTTTTCTGACCCATAATGACAGCATGGCCACTTGTTGTTTCTCTAAAATGCTTCATATCAGCGGGCAAATCCCATAACAAAGCATTACTTTTACCGATTTCATTGTTTTTTCCTATGGCTGAAATTATAGATAAAATCATATTATTTTATTATGTCTAAACCTTTTATTGGTTCATCTGGATGGTAATATGGGGCAAAAGATTCATAAATTTCACCAACCAGTGTTTCATCTTTATTAAAGGCTCTGTCGTAAATATTTTCTGGAAATACTGGAAAAATATTTGGATGATTATTTTCTCTTTTAATCAATTCAAGTGCTCCTTCGTAATGATTGTCATATATATGTGCGTTGGAAATAGTATGAGTATAAATTCCTGGCCTTACTCCCAATTTTTGAGCGAGAGCACACATAAGTAGGCTAAATCCAAATGTATCAAATGTACAACCAAGCATCATATCGTTTGATCGAATTATATTATGAAGATGAAGTCTCCCACCCACTATGTTTACCGTAAAAGCGAAAGGGCATGGCGCATTCTTTTTGTATGTTGCTTTTAATCCTTTACCATATAGACCATCATCAGAAGGGTCCCATGTTATAACTACTCCTTGTCTTGAATGAGGCTCTTCTGTTAGGTGTTTAATTAGTTGGTCTAATTGGTCTCTGCCAAAATGATGTCTCCATCTATATCCATAAGCAGAAGTTATAGTCCCATCTTCTTCAATAAATTCATCCCACATTTTTGTATATTTTCTTAAAAATTCTGTATCTTTATCTCCAGTTATAAACCATACCTGCTCAGCAATGGGTGATTTAATCGGATTCTTACGAAGAGTTAATATTGGAAACCCTTCTTTCTCTATATCAATTTGGAAAGTAAGTCCAGGTATTATTTTTATCTTATGACCTGTGCGTTCATTTAATTCTTCAATACCTTCTTCTATTATTTTTTTTATTAAATTTTTATAGATTGTATCAAAAGTAGTCATGCTAATAATTATATAGTATAATTTAAATTATGGAAACATCACAAAATAATGTAAAAGAAAGTGTAAAATATCCCTATTTACCAGAGGGTTGTTTTATTGAATCTGTACCTCTAAGTAATAACTTAATGAGTAAAGCAAAAGAAGAGGCAAAAAAATCAAATGACCAACAGCAACCAACTGGTGCAGTTATTGTTTGTGATGGTAAAATAATATCTGAAAAGTCTAATAAAAATCCTTTATCATCTTCTTGGATGATAAAATTACATAAAAAATATTGTATAAGACATTTACTTCATATTCCTACTGGTGAAAAATATTGGGCTTGTCCTGGGTGTGCAACAAATGAAAGTCATGCAGAATCTAGAGCAGTTTTAGATATTCAAAAAAGAAATATTAAAGATATTAATAATCCAGAATTATATCTATGGGGACACTGGTGGTGTTGTAAGCCCTGTTGGGATAAGATGTTGGGAATCGGAATAAAAAAAGTTTATCTTGTTGATGATAGTGAAATATTGTTTAATCCAAGAAACCCTAAAAATATTTTAGGTCATCAGTTTGATAAATAAAAAGCAATTTTAAATTATATGAAAAATATATATCTAACTTCAACTTTCACTAATCAGTGGAATGTTGAATTTAATCCTAAAATAGGTGAAGCTCTTGAAAAAAGTGGAATAACTTGCTATCTTCCACATCGCGATACCAATCAAGAAGAAAAAGATGAAATATTATTTAGCCAAGATATAAGAGGGATTGAAGAATCATCATTAATATTGGCCATTGCCCTAAATGAATCTCCTAATTGGGGGGCTGAATTGGGATACGCATATGGAATAAAAAAACAAATAATTATTTTAACAAATGAAAATCATTTAGTTCCATTAATTTGTAATGGTATGAAAACTGAAATTGTTCAAGTTAACGATTTAAATCAAATAGAAGAATATATTGACTTACTTGTCGAAAAAATAAAAAAACTACTATAATAGTCAAATTAATCTCTTTAAAAATCCGGTTCAAGCCGGATTTTTTAGTTTCCTTAATTTGTGATAAAATCAATTTATTACCAATCTAAACCACCAATAATATGAAAGATAAACAAATAGAAAAACTTATAAAGGCAGAAGAAAAAAGACAAAAAAGTGTTATAAACTTAATTGCTTCAGAGAACTATGTATCTGACGATGTTCTTAGGGCAGTTGGTTCAAAACTGACAAATAAATACGCTGAAGGTTACCCAGGACGTAGATATTATGGTGGTAATGAAATTATAGACAAAGTTGAAGTTCTTTGCATGGAACGTGCTCTCAAACTTTTTAAATTAAAAAAAGAAGATTGGCATGTAAATGTTCAACTTCTATCAGGAAGTCCTGCCAACTTTGCTTTATACTCTGCGCTAGTTCCTATTGGTGGAAAAATAATGGGAATGAAATTAACTTCAGGAGGGCATTTAACTCATGGTCATCCACTTTCAATGACGGGGAAACTTTGGAAGCCATTACAATTTGAGCTTGATTCTAAAACCGAAGTTATAGATTATGATGCTTTGAAAAAATTAGCAATAGCTGAAAAGCCCGATATTATTGTTTGTGGTTTTACTGCTTATCCTAGAGTTGTTGATTTTAAAAAGTTCAGAGAAATTGCAGATGCAGTGGTTTACCCCGATGGTAGGCGGGGAGCGATTCTACATGTAGATATTTCACACTTTGCGGGACTTATTGCAGGTGGTGCTTATCCATCACCATTTCCATATGCTGACTCTGTGATGACAACAACTCATAAGTCTCTTCGTGGTCCACGCCAGGCAATTCTATTTGTTAAAAAAGACGAAAGAGGTTTTGATAAAAAATTAGACAAGATGGTGACTCCAGGACTTTTTGGTGGACCACACGAAAACAATATTGCAGGCGTCGCTGTAGCACTTGCTGAGGCAGCAAAGCCTGAGTTTAAAAAATATGCAAAACAAGTTATTAAAAATGCTAAAGTCCTAGCTAAAGAATTACAAAAACTCGGCTGGCATATTATCTCAGGTGGAACGGATTCACATTTAATATTGATGGACACGTGGATGGACGGGAAGGGTATCAGTGGTAAAGAGGCAAGTATCAAATTAGAAAAATCAGGAATTATTGTGAATATGAATACTATTCCAGGGGACACACGAAGTGTTATGGATCCATCAGGAGTTCGACTAGGTACTTGTGCTGAAACAACAAGAGGAAGAAAAGAGAATGATATGATAAAAATTGCCACTAAGATGGATAGAATTTTAAGAGGTAAATAAAATATGAATGAAATAGAAGTAAAAGCAAAATTGAGAGATAGAGAAAAAGTTTTAGAATATATTAAAAATTCTAGGGCAGAATTTTTAGGTGAAAAACACCAAAGAGATATTGTTTTTTGGCCGAATCATATTAGAAAAATAGAAGAGGGGATAAATTTACTTGGTATTAACTATTTGAGAATTAGAAAACAGGAATCAGAAAAAAATAAAAAAGTTATTTTTACTCTTAAACAACCAGTGAAATGTGAATCAGATTGCAAAGAGTACGAAATTGAAATAAAAGAAGAAGATATTACTAATTTAGAATCAATTATTTTAACTTTGGGATTTTATGAATTTTGTATAACAGAAAAAGATAGGGAAACTTACAAATTGGGTGAAATTGAAATTTGCCTTGATAATGTTGTTGGACTTGGTTCATACATAGAACTAGAAAAATTTGGCACTGCAGATGAAACAGAAAAAATTCAAAATGAATTAAGTGATATATTGGAGTTATGGGGTGTAGCAAGAGAGGATCATACCGAGCATGGTTATGATATATTAGCTTATAATTTAAAAAATAATTTATGAAAATATATTTTTCTGGATCAATAAGAGGAGGAAGAGAACATGCTGAATGGTATGATTTTATTGTGAAGGAGTTAGTTAAATACGGAGAAGTGATTAGTGAATTTGTAGCCGATAAATCACTTACTAGTTATGGAAGTCCTAATATGACAGATAAGGAAATATATAATCGAGATATTTCCTATATAATGGAATCTGATATTATTATTGCAGATGTCTCAGTTCCTTCTCTTGGAGTTGGTTATGAAATTGCTTATGCAGAAAAATTAAATAAAAATATTTTTTGTTTATATAATAAGAAAGAAGACAAGAAAGTTTCTGCTATGATTGCCGGTAATTCAAATTGTAAAGTTTCTCATTATTCAAACAAAGAAGAAGTTTTAGATATATTAAAAAACATTTTCAAAAATTATTCTGACAAAAAATAAATAAAGTTAATAATAAAACTAAAATGCTACCATTTCTGCCATGGCAGAAATGGTAGCATTTTAGTTATTTGTAAGATTTTTCGAGCTTAAAAGTTTTAATACATTTTTCCAATTTAATTTCTTTTATATAATCCTTGAATTCTTTGGGGAGAGGAGATGGGCCAACCCAAGCACTTTTTTGAATCATAATATAACCGAATTTTTTTAGGTGCCACCTGAGCCATTCTCGCTCTGGTTTTCTATGTGTTGGTATATCAAACATCAATAGAAGATTTTTTTCTTTAGATAAATTCTCAGGCCTATCAAATTGTTTTAATGAATCAATCTTTTTCTTAACATACTCCTTCCCGTATTTGGAAAGTACTATACCAGATAATTCTTTTTCTACAATGCCCTTTTTCTTTAATCTACTAATGGTTATATAAATACTTTCCTTTTTATATCTTTTTAAACGAGGAATACCGAATATATTTACTCTAACTCCCTTATAATTAAGTTCTTTATTCCATAATTCTTCTAATATTTCACTTACTATAGACATATGAATATATTATATATTAAAAATGAAATCTATACAAACTCTGCCATGGCAGAGTTTGTATAGATTTCATCGTTTTATAATTTGATGATATAATTTAAGATAATATGAAACAAAAATATAAAGGGAAGTTGATTGTTATAGATGGGACAGATGGAAGTGGGAAGGCGACTCAAGTGGCTTACTTAACTGAGCATTTGAAAAAAGATGGTCACAAAGTAAAAGTTGTTGATTTTCCTGAGTATTATAAAAATTTCTTTGGAAAATTTATTGGGCACTGTCTTTCTGAGCAATATTATAATTTTCTAGGTGTTCACCCAAAAATTACTTCAGTACTTTTTGCTGCAGATAGATGGGAGTCTAGTGTTGAGATGAAAGAATGGCTTTCAAAGGGATACGTGGTTATTGCAAATCGTTATGTATCGGCAAATCAAATTCACCAAGGTGGAAAAATTAAAAGTGCCAAGAAAAGAGCAGATTTTATGAAATGGTTAAACCAAATGGAATATGAAGTTTTTGGTATTCCAAAACCAGACATTACTTTGTATTTGAGTTTACCAATTAAAATTGTCCTAGATCTTTTAAAAGAAAGGGATAGTAGTAAGATGAAAAGAGAGTATTTGAAAAAGAAAAAAGATGTTTATGAAAATGATATGGAATTTTTAGTTAATTCAAGAAAAAGTGCTCTTAATTTGGTAAAAGAAAATCCTAATTTTATTAAAATTGAATGTTCTCAAAAAGGAAAAATTTTATCACGCGAAGATGTGCATGATATGGTTTATAAAGAGGTTAAAAAAATATTAAAATGAGAATTCCAATTGTAAATGACAAAGATGAAATAATAGGATACAAAGATAGGGGAAATAGGGATTCTCAAGATATAGTTCGTGCAACAGGGCTCTGGGTAACAGACAAGGATGGTAATATTCTTTTAGCCCAAAGAGCTTTTAGTAAAAAACATGACCCAGGATTGTGGGGTCCGGCGGTTGGAGGAACGGTAGAAGAAGGAGAGACTTATGAATCAAATATCATAAAAGAAGCTGAGGAAGAAATAGGATTAGTTAATATAAATTTTAATGCTGTTAATAAGGCCCGTGTCTATAGTTGTTTTGCTAAATTATACACTGCTGTTGTTGATCATGATTATAACTTTGTAAAACAAGATGAAGAAGTTGAAGATATAAAATGGTTTTCAAAAAATGAATTAGAAGAATTACTTGAAGAAAAACCAGAAATATTTTTTAAAAATTTTAAAGAACTTATAAAATTATTTAAATACAATGAAAATAAAGATTAAAAAATTAAAGGAGAATGCAAAATTACCAAACTACGCTCACCCTGGAGATGTTGGTATGGATATGTATGCTATGGAAACTGTAACTATAAAACCAATGGAACATTATAGATTTTTCCATGGTTTTGCTATGGAATTTCCAGAAGGGAATGCAGGAATTATAATGGACAAATCAAGTATTTCAAAAGCAGGACTTATTCATATGGGTGGAGTATTTGATGCAGGGTACAGAGGGGAATACAATACCCACCTTGTAAATTTGGGAAGTGAACCATATACTGTAGAAGAGGGTGATAAAGTTTCTCAATTAGTGATAGTTCCAGTTGTGATTGCAGAAATTGAGGAAACTGATACTCTTAGTGATTCATCTCGTGGAATGGGAGGTTTTGGCTCGACTGGAAGAAAATAATGAAAGAACAAATAGAAAAATTAATAAATGAAGCTTTAAAAAATCTTGGAATAGAAGATGTTTCTTTTTCCGTTGAACATCCTGAAGATTTTAAAAATGGAGATTATTCTACAAATGTGGCAATGGTTTGTGCAAAACAACAAAAAACAAACCCTCGTGAATTAGCAGAAAAAATGGCCTTAGAATTAAAAGGTTTACCGAAGCAAGGCTTCGGTGATATTGAAAAGATAGAGACTGCAGGAGCTGGATTTATTAATTTTTATTTGTCACGAGAATTTTTCACAGAGAGTGTAAGTGAAATTTTAGATAAAGGAGACAAGTGGGGAAAGAATAAAATACTTGAAGGGAAAAAAGTTATGGTGGAGTACACGGATCCGAATCCTTTCAAGCCTTTCCATATCGGTCACTTAATGGCTAACGCCATAGGTGAGTCAGTTTCTAGAATTGTAGAATTCTCTGGGGCAAAAACTATTCGAGCAAATTATCAAGGGGATGTAGGTCCTCATGTTGCAAAGGCTATATATCATTTGATTAAATTAGGATATCCTACTACTGATAATGGATTATCTTATTTGGCTCTTTCATTAGCTATTGGTGATAGTTATGCACAAGGTAATAATGAATATGAGATAAATGATGAGGCAAAAAAAGAGATAGAAAGTATTAATAAACAAATTTATAATTATATAAATAAAAGTGGTGAATGTGATGAAAAAATAAAAGAATATTATGATTGGGGAAGAAAAGCTACACTTGAAGCATTTGAAGAAATATATAAACTTTTAGGAACAAAATTTGATTATTACTTCTTCGAAAGTGTCATGGCTCCAATTGGAGAGAAAATTGTAAGAGAGAATGTTGGGAAAATATTTGAAGAATCAGATAGAGCAATTATTTTCCATGGTGAGAACTATGATAAGAAACTTCACACTCGTGTTTTTATAAATTCTCAGGGCTTGCCTACTTATGAAACGAAAGAAATAGGTCTAACAACTACCAAGTTTGAAAAAGAAAATCCTGATATTTCTATTGTCACGACAGCAATAGAGCAAGCTGAATATATGAAAGTTGTTCAGAAAGCGATTTCCCTAATGCATCCAGATCTAGAAAGTAGAATGAAGCATATTACCCATGGGATGATGAGACTGTCCACAGGTAAAATGTCTTCTCGAAAAGGTAATGTTATAACGGGTGAGTCACTTTTGCGAGACTCAATGGATATTGTTTTTGAGAAAGTAAAAGACCGAGAACTTTCAAATGAAGAGAAAAAGAGAATATCTCAAATTGTTGGAGTAGCAGCACTTAAATATTCTATTCTTCGCTCATCACTTGGTAGTGATATTGTTTATGATTTCGAGAAATCAATTTCTTTTGATGGTGACTCTGGTCCTTATCTACAATACACTGCTGTTCGAGCAAATTCTATTCTTGCAAAATCTCAGATGTCCAGGCAAGGCTTGGACAATGGGGAGATTCCAGAAAATATTATAGATTTAGAAAAATTACTTTATCAATTTCCTGAAGTAGTTGAGCGTTCATACAGTTTGCTTGAGCCTCATCATATTGCAACTTATCTCACTGAACTTGCAAGTAGCTTTAATACTTTCTATGGCAATACTCAGATACTTGTGGATGAAAACAAATATATGGCTTATCATTTGAATCTTATAAAAGCATTTGTACAAACTATGAAGAACGGTCTCTGGCTATTGGGTATAGAGGTACCAGATAGGATGTAGGAAAGTAATTAAGAATTAATAATTACGAATTAAGAATTATGGAAACAATAGAAGAAAGATTAAATAAGATAGAAGAAAGGAATAAAAGAGTAGAGCTCGATAAAGCTTGGGAGACGAGTTTTGTTCGAATTTTATCTATAAGTATTATTACTTATATTATTGCCTTTTTTGTTTTATTTAGTATGGGATTTTCAAAATCATATTTAAGTGCTTTAATACCAGTACTTGGGTTTATTATTTCTACACAATCAATTCCTGTTGTGAAAAGATATTGGATTAAAAATAAATAAAAAAATAATATGAAAATAATAATTTTAAATGGGAGTTCTTGCTCAGGAAAAAGTTCTGTTATTAAAATATTAATGAAAAATAATGAGAATTTATTCCATTTATCCTATGATTATTTAAAATGGTCTTTTTCTAAATATAAATCAGATAAGTATTATAAAGATGTGCAGAAAATTGTACTGGCTGTGGCTAAAGAAACTTTTAGTATGAAATATAATATTATTTCAGATTCATCTCTTACGAGAGAATTTAGACAAAAGTTAATTGATTTAGCCAAGCAAGAGAACTATGAGGTTGTTGAAATTAATTTAGAGGCAGATTTTGAAGTTTTATTAAAAAGATTTAATGAAAGAGTAGAGAGTGCTTTAAAAGTGCCAAAGGAAGATAGAAAAATATCAAATTTATCAGTTGATAGATTCAAGGAACTTTATGAAATTTTTAATAAAGAAAAAAATCTTAAGGCTATAGCTTTTAGAACAGACTTAGAAAGTTCAGAAGACATTGCAGAAAAAATAAGTAGAATGTTTTAATTTTTATGAAATCACAAACAAAAAATTGTCAGAACTGTAAAAAAGACTTCATAATTGAATCTGATGATTTTGGTTTTTATGAAAAAATGAAAGTTCCACCTCCTACTTTTTGTCCGGAATGTAGACGTCAAAGAAGACATACATGGAGAAATGTTATGTCTCTTTATACAAGAAAGTGCGATTTGTGTGATAAATCTGTTATTTCTTTATATTCATTTGAATCTGGTATTACTATTTATTGTAATAAGTGCTGGTGGAGTGATAAATGGGATCCAAAAATATGGGGTTGATTATGATTTTAGTAAACCGTTCTTTATTCAATTCCAAGATTTAATGAAAAGAATTCCACACATGGCTCTCGTAAATGATGATGGTATTGCTAGCATGAATTGCGAATATACTCATGATGTTTGGTTTTCAAAAAATTGCTATATGGTTTTTTCTGGGTGGCATATTGAGAATGTCATGTATGGTTATTTTATTAATGCTGGAAAAGAAATTGTAGATTGTTTATTAAATTTTGCAGAAACTGAGTTTGTATATGAATGCATCAACTGTACTCATGGATATAGACTTAAATATTCAGAATTTAGTAGAGCGTGTATAGATTCACAATTCTTATATGATTGTAAGGATTGCTCCAATTGTTTTATGTGTTGTGGTCTACGAAACAAAAAATATTGTTTTAAAAATGAACAGTATACAAAAGAAGAATATGAAAAGATTTTAGGAAAGTATAAACTAGATACATTTTCTAGTGTAGAGAAAACTAAAAATGAGTATAGTGAATTTATTTTAAATTACCCTCGTCGTTTTGCTTGGTTTAAACAGACATTAGATTGCTCAGGGGATATTATTTCTTATTCTAAAAACACTAAAAAATCTTTTGTATTAAAGAAATGTGAAAATTGTAAATATTCTGATTTTGGTGGTATCCAGAAAGATTCTTATGATTTAACGATGTCAGGAGAACTTTCTGAGTGTTATGAAGGGGAAGTTGTAGATCATTCCCAATTAAACTTTTTTGGTTTATTTTCTGTGAAGAGTCAGGATATAAGATATACTCAACATTGTCATAATTGTAAACATATTTTTGGGTGTGATGCTCTCCGTAATGATAGTTATTCTATTTTAAATAAACAATATACAAAAAAAGAATATGAAGAATTATTACCAAAAATTATAGAACACATGAATGATATGCCATATGTTGATAAAAATGGAGTTATATATAAATATGGTGAATTTTTTCCTTCAGAAATTTCACCTTTTGGATACAATGAAACAATTGCGATAAATAATTATCCTTTAAATAAAGAAGAAGCAATAGAAAAAGGATATGGGTGGCAGGATAATATTCAGAAAACATCAGATAAAGAAACTCTATTTTATAAAAATATTCCAGATTCTATAAATGAAATTGGTGATAGTATATTAGATGAAATACTTGGTTGCATAGAATGTGGAAGAAATTATAAGATTGTAGCTAGTGAACTAACTTTTTATAAGAAGATGAATATTCCAATTCCTAGAAGATGTTTTCATTGTAGGCATATATCAAGAACAAAAAAACTTAATCCTATGAAGCTCTGGTACAGATCCTGTATGAAAGAAGGTTGTACTAACGAATTTGAGACGAGTTATGCCCCAGACCGATCAGAAATTATATATTGTGAAAAATGTTATCAGCAGGAAGTGTGTTGAATCTTGCAATTTTGTGATTTTATAGTATTCTTAATATATATGCAGTGAAAGGGTTATCACCCTAGAGCATTGGGAAGAAAGTTTATCACGCTATTGGCGGGACCATATAAATGAGTAGAACCCTATTAAATGAGAAGTAATCAAGGTGGTACCACGAGAGAAACTCGTCCTTGTATAGCAATTATTATAATTGTTGTACGGGGACGAGTTTTTTATTTATAAATTAAACAAAAAAGCTACACAAATTATATTCTGAAAAAAGTCCTCGGATGAGGGAGGACAAGGAGCCAGACATTTTTTCATAAAATAATTTGTTTCGTTTAGTAAAATTATGGAGGACAAAAATCAAAAAACAAATAGTGCGCTTCGAGAAGAAGAAGTTTTAAAATTCTGGAAAGAAAATAAAATTTTCGAGAAGAGTTTGGAGAAAGATGCACCGAAGGGAAAGTATGTATTTTATGATGGGCCACCTTTTGCATCAGGACTTCCTCATTATGGGCATATACTTGGAAGTACAGTAAAGGATGTGATAGGTAGATACAAAACTATGAGTGGGTACAATGTTCCTCGTCGTTGGGGTTGGGATTGCCATGGATTGCCAATTGAGAATATTGTAGAGAAAGATTTGGGTATTTCTGGAAAGAAGGCTATTGAGGCTCTAGGTATTGATAAATTTACCGAGCATGCTCGTAGTAAAGTTCTAACATATGTAAATGAATGGAAGAAAACAGTAGATCGTATGGGTCGCTGGGTGGATTTTGATAATTCTTATAAAACTATGGACAACACTTTCATAGAAAGTGTCTGGTGGGCATTGGGTGAGATGAATAAAAAAGAATTACTTTACGAAGGAGTAAGAGTTCTTGCTTATTGTCCACGCTGTGAGACCCCAATAGCAAATTCTGAAATTGCTATGGATAATAGTTATAAGGATATTACTGATATTTCTGTATATGTTAAATTTAAAATTTTAGATGAAAAATATAAAGATACATATTTACTTGCTTGGACTACAACTCCTTGGACATTACCAGGGGATACTGCAATAGCTATAAATAAAGAATTGCTTTATATTTTAGTAAAAAATATTACAGAAAAAGGCGAAGAGGTATATGTAGTAGCGAAAGATTTGTATGAAAATTTACAGAGTAAATTTGATAATGGAGAAATAATAAAAGAAGTAAAAGGGGAAGATTTAGTAGGTCTTTCTTATGAGCCAGTATTCCCATATTATAAAAATGAAGAAGTAGCTAAAAATCCTAATATTTGGAAAGTTTGGCATGCAGATTTTGTGACAGTAGATAAGGGGACAGGGATTGCTCATGAAGCGCCAGCTTTTGGTGAAGATGATATGGGCTTGGCAAAAGAGCACGATATCCCATTTATTCGTCATGTGGAGCCCAACGGAGATTTTTCAAAAGAGGTAACTGACTTTCCAAATGTAAAAGTGAAACCAAAGGAAGATCCGCAGTCTACAGATGTTCTAATTATTAAATATCTGGCACACACTGGAGCTCTCTTTGCAAAAGAGAAAATCATTCACTCATATCCGCACTGTTATCGTTGTGAGACACCTCTTCTGTATTATGCACTACCATCTTGGTTTATAAATATACAAAAAGTTAAAGATAGTCTACTGAAAAAAGGTGAAGATATGAATTGGATTCCTGAACATTTAAAAGAGGGACGTTTCAAGAATACTATGGAGAGTGCTCCTGATTGGACTATCTCCCGCAATCGTTATTGGGCGAGCCCGCTTCCTATTTGGAAATCAGAAAGTGGTAAGATAATGGTAGTGAATTCTCTTGAAGATTTAAAGTCAAAAGTTAAAAAGTCAGGGAATAAGTATTGGGTCATGCGTCATGGGCAAGCAGAATGCAACGTTAGTGAGATTGTGATGGAAGATGAAGAATCCAATAATTGTAAACTTACGAAAGTTGGGGTAGAGCAAGTGACAGAAAGTGCAAAAAATTTCAAAGAGAAAGTTGACGTAGTTATAGCATCTCCTTTAGAGAGAACCAAAGAAACTACGAAAATTCTTTGTGAGCAGATTGGCTATCCACTGGATAAAATTATCTATAACGACCTTGAGAAAGAATGGGATGTAAGTTCGGATTACGAAGGAAAGTCGCGAGAAGCTTTCGAAGAATTTTATTGTAATCAGTACAAGGAGCATCCATTTGAAGCGATGCCAAACGGAGAGAGTTATTCGCAAGTTATTAATCGAGTAGGGAAAATGATTTATGAAATAGATAGCCAATATTCCGGTAAGAATATTCTCCTTATAGGTCATGCAGGGGAGACTAGTGCACTTTGCCATGTAGTACAAGGCTTCTCTTACGAGACACTTCCTACTGATGAAAATTTTCCTCCATACTTGAAGAATGCCGAGATAAGAGAATTAAACTTTGTAGTTCTTCCTCATAATAAAGATTATGAGCTTGATTTGCACCGCCCATATATTGACTCAATAGTACTTATTGATGAAAAGGGTGAAGAATACAAAAGAATTCCAGAAGTTATAGATTGTTGGTTTGAGTCAGGATCAATGCCTTTTGCACAGGATCACTATCCATTTGAGAATCCAGATTGGCAGAAAGATAATTTTCCAGCAGGATTTGTAGCAGAATATATTGCCCAGACGAGAACTTGGTTCTACTATACTCACACTATTTCTACTATATTGTTTGGGAAGGCTCCATTTGAAAATGTTGTAACTACAGGGACAGTCCTTGCAGAAGATGGAAGCAAGATGTCCAAGTCTAAAAATAATTTCCCAGATCCTTGGCTTTTATTTGATAAGTACGGAGTTGACGCTCTCAGGTTCTATCTGATGGCTAGTACTTTGATGAAGGGGGAAGATGTAAATTTCTCTGAAAAACTCGTCCAAGAAGTATCTAGTAAAATAATTAATAGGTTTGATAATGTTGTCTCTTTCTATGAATTATATAGAAATCAAAACACTGAAGATCAATCATATGAAGTTTCAAAAAATGTTCTCGATCAATGGATAATTGCTCGGACATCACAGTTTGTTCTTGAGGTCAAAAATGGTATGGAGGCATATGATTTGGCACAAGCAACGAAACCTTTTGAGGTATTTATTGAAGACCTTTCAACCTGGTATTTACGCCGTTCCCGTGATCGATTAAAAGATGGCAATGAAGACGCAAAGCATACTTTATATTTTGTTTTAAAAGTAACGGTTCAACTTTTTGCACCTTTTATGCCTTTTATTGCGGAAGAAATTTGGAAGAAAATTAGATTTTCATCTGATCCAATAAGTGTTCATCTGACTGATTTCTTTTTAGATATTACAATAGATAATATTAATACAAAAGTTATTGATGAAATGAAAAAAGCAAGAGAGATTGTTTCTCTTGGCTTGCAAGCTCGTCAAAAATCTGGAATTCCAGTTAGGCAACCACTAAGAGAATTAATAATTACGAATTACGAATTACCAACTGAATACGAAGAAATAATTAAAGACGAACTTAATGTTAAAAATTTGAAGTATGATAAGGGTGATGAAAAGAAAGTAGAACTCGATCTAAATTTAACCGAAGAACTCAAACAAGAAGGGAATTATCGTGAGCTTGTTCGTGCCATACAAGATATAAGAAAAAAGAATGGATTAAATCCAAATGATATTATCACATTGGTTATTGAAACAAGTGTTGAAGGTCAGGAATTGATAAATCAATTTAAGGATGAATTTTTAAAAACAGTTAACGTGAGAGAAATAAAAATTAAAGAAAACAATGGTCAAGAAATAAAAATTGATAGCTTGGTATTTATCGTAAATTTGGTAAAATAGAAGAATGAAAAAAGTATTTATCGTACATGGATTTGGTGGTATACCTAATGCTGGGTGGTTACCTTGGATAATGAAAGAATTAGCAAAAGATAAAACTTATGCTTGTGTCTTGCCTATGCCTGATTCAAAAAAACCAGTTGTTTCAAAATGGGTAGAAGAAATTTCTCACGCAGTTGATAATGCGCCGGAAGAGGAGATATTTTTGGTGGGGCACTCTTTAGGGGCAACGGCAATATTAAAGTATCTAGAATCTATTCATGAAAATAAGAAAATTCCCTATGTTGTTTTAGTGTCTGGTTTAATAAGTTCATTGGAACCAGAAAATGAACAAAGTGTTTATAGAGCAATTGATTCTTTCGTGGCTCCTAAGATTGATTTAGATAAAGTAAAGAATAAAGCTGAAAAGTTTGTAGTCTTACATAGTAAAGATGATCCAGCTGTTCCGTTTTGGCAAGCTGAAGAAATATCTAAAGCCCTTGATTGTGAATTTATAACAACAGAAAAAGGAGGGCATTTCTATATTTTAGCTGAACCAGTCATGTATGAGTTTCCTGAACTTTTGAAAATATTAAAAGAAATTATAATTAGTAATCAGTAATTGTTAATTAGTAATTATAGCAATGCATCATATTTATCACACTCATGGATTTATACTTTCATCTCGTAATCGAGGTGAAGCGAATAAAATGCTCACGATTTATACCCGCGAGATGGGTTTGGTTCATGCGGCTGCACAGGGGGTTCGTTTACACAAATCAAAGCTCCGTTTCACTTTGCAGGATTTTTCTTATGTAAATGTAGATCTTGTTCGTGGTAAAGAATTGTGGCGTGTGACTTCTGCTAAACATATAACTTCATTTCCACTTGCTCGAAGTTCTTCTCAATCACTTCTACTTATAACTCGAGTTAGTAGTTTGCTTGAGCGACTTTGTAATGGGGAAGGTCCAAGTGAAGAGATTTTTGACGATTTTATACAAGCACTATATATATTAGATACTGATGATATTGAAACTAAATCTCGTGAAGCACTTGAGCTTCATTTAGTTCTTCGTATTATGAATAGCCTTGGTTATATTGGTGACTCTGATATGTTAGCAAAATATTTAGAATCTTCATTCGATCATAGTAAAACGGAAGCTCTTCTTAAGGAGCGTCAGTCAATAATTGCCCATATAAATAAAGCTTTGAACGAGAGTCAATTATAAAATATTTATGATATAATAGATTAATATGCAAGAAGAAGATAAAAATAAAATTGAAGATGTAAAAATACACCTCTATGATCCAAACAATAAATCTATAGGACATCAAAGAGAGGGAATTCTGCACCAAGTGAATCATAATGTATCTCTAGATTGGCAAGATAGTCAAATAAAAAAAGACGAAGGTATGAATAATAAATTTAAAAAGCCACCAGTATCTATATTTAAAAAATTTTTTCTCGTTTCCGTTATTTTTTTTATTGCAGCTTTAGGTTTTGCTTTTTATAAATTTTATAACAATGATTCCTCTGTTTCTAGTGATAAGATAGATATACAAGTTATTGGTAATGCTTTTACAAAAGGGGGAGATGAGCTTTCTCTTCAGATTGAAGTTTCTAATAAAAATAATGCCAGTCTTGAATTTGTGAATCTCATTGTTGAATATCCTAAAGGAGCAGGAGATAATACTGCTGACGTTGTACGTATTCCTCGTGATTCGATTGGGACTATCAAATCAGGCGAGGTTGTGATAAGGACTGTAAAAGTTAAACTATATGGAGAAGAAAAATCTATTAGAAATATTAAAGTTAGTTTGGAATATCATCCCGAAGGGTCAAATGCTATTTTTACTAAAGATAAATTTTATCCAGTAACAATAAGTTTAGCTCCTCTATCTTTAAATTTAGAATCTCCCAATAGTGTTACTTCTAATCAAACAATATCTTTTAAAATTACAGCAAATCTCAATACTTCTTTACCAGAGAGTAATTCGATTCTCCAAGTGACATATCCAAATAATTTTATGTTTGAGAGTGCTATTCCCGCACCCATTTTAGGTAATTCTGTTTGGGATCTTTCAGCCTTAACTCCCACAAATCCAGTAGTTGTTGAAATAAAAGGACGTTTGATAGGCCAAGATGGTGAAGAGCAGGTGTTCCATGCGTATGCAGGAACTACAAATGGTATGAATCAATCTGTTGTCAATGTTATCTATAGTTCTATTTTGCAAAAAATTTCAATAGTAAAACCATTCTTAGAAGCAAATATTCTAGTCAATGGACTTGATCAGCCTGAGTATACTATTGTAGGTGGAGGAACAGTCAACGCAGAAATAAATTGGGCAAATAATTTATCTACACGCATAACGGATGGGCAAATTATTGTAACTTTGTCTGGTAATGTTTTTGATAAAAGTACTGTTAATCCAGGTAATGGTTTTTATGATTCATCAAATGATCAAATTATTTGGGACAGAAATTCTGTTTCTAGTTTAGCTGAAATAAATCCTGGAGAAAAAGGAAATATTTCATTTAGTTTTAAACCTACTTCTCTTATTGGCCTATCAACAATTAAAAATCCTCAGGTTTCTATAAAAGTAAGTATTAAAGGAAGAGAACCTCTTTTAGGAGCTACTTATGATGAGATAAATAATTTTTCTGAAAAAATAGTAAAAGTATTATCTAATTTTCAAATAGCAACATCTGCCTCGTACTATTCTGGAAGTATTCCTCCAAAGGCAGATACTGAAACAAAGTATAAGGTTACTTGGACTCTTTCAAATTCTGCAAATAATATAACAGGGGCTGAGGCTCATGCGGCTTTGCCGATATATGTAAAATGGGTAGGTTTAGCAACTGGAGATATACAAGGAGTTACTTATAATGATGTAACTCATGAGGTAATCTGGGACATTGGATCAGTGTCTCCTAATACGGGAATAAATTTGAATAGAGAGGCATCTTTTATAATTTCTCTAAAACCGTCGTTGACTCAAGTTGGAAGTCTCCCTCAATTGATGAAAGAAGTTTATCTAACAGGAACAGATACATTTTCTAATACTGTAATTAAAAGTACTCGTGGCCCTATCACAACTCAGTTAACAAATGATCCAAATGCACCATCGAGTAATGGGAGAGTAGTAAGATAATTAATAATTAATAATTAATAATTAAGAATTACCAAGTACCAAGTAGGTCATCCTACTGAATGAGGTGATTTTACTAAATCAGAATCAAATGCAAAAACAAGAAAACAATTTAATGGAGAAAATTATATCACTTTGTAAAAGGCGTGGATTTATCTATCCAGGATCAGAAATTTATGGAGGTCTTTCAGGGACGTATGACTACGGTCCGCTTGGATCATTGCTCAAAAAAAATATAGAAGATTCCTGGGTTGATTATTTTATTCGTAGTAGAGAAAATATTTATCTTATAGATACACCCATATTAATGCATCCAAAAGTTTGGGATGCTTCAGGCCACACAAGTGAATTTATCGACCCGTTAGTTGATGATTTAGTTACAAAGAAAAGATATAGAGCAGATCATTTACTTGAAGATGCTGGTGTAAATGCTGAAAAACTTACAATTGAAGAAATGGGTGAGAAAATAAAAGAACTCGGAATTAAGAGTCCAGACGGTAATCAACTTTCAGATGTTCGTCGTTTCAACCTAATGCTTGAGACAAAAATGGGGGCAGTTGAAGAAACAGCAGTAAAGACGTATCTACGTCCAGAAGAAGCTCAGAGTATGTTTGTTAGTTTTAAAAATGTTTTACAATCTTTGTCTCCAAAAGTTCCTTTTGGAATTGCACAAAAAGGTAAAGCTTTCAGAAATGAAATAACTCCAAGAGATTTTATATATCGTCTACGCGAATTTGAAATAATGGAATTTGAATATTTTATTCATCCAAGTTCTCCATGGGAAGCATTTTTTGATAATTTTTTATTAGAACAAAAAGAGTGGCTCTCAAAGATTGGAGTTGATTCAACTAAACTTTCACCACTTGAACACCCTGAGCAAGCTCGAGCTCATTATAGTAAAAAAACTGTTGATTTAGAATTTGCTTATCCGTTTGGAATTAAAGAATTAACAGGTCTTGCCCATAGGGGAGATTACGATTTAAAAAGACATCAAGAATTTTCCGGGGAATCAATGGAAATGTTAGACGATAAAACTGGAGAAAAATTTATTCCGCATGTTTTAGAGCCGACAATTAGTGTAGACAGAGCAATTCTTGCATTGTTATGCTCTGCTTATAGAGAAGATGGTGAAGGTGATAACTCAAGAGTTTATTTGAAGTTTCCACCATCAATCGCTCCATATAAAGTTTGTGTCTCTCCACTACTAAAAAACAAACCGGAACTTATTTCTTACGCAAGAACAATTTTTGGAGAATTAAAAAAGGAGTTTGGTTGGGTCGCTTATGACGACAATGGTAACATTGGTAAGCGCTACAGAAGACAGGATGAGATAGGGACACCATGGTGTATCGTTATAGATTTTGATACTTTGACTGATGATTGTGTGACAATTCGTGATCGTGATACAGGCACTCAAGAGCGAGTCAAAAAAGATGAAATCATAGATTATATAAAAGATAAAATGAATTAAAAAACTTCCCATAGGTCTGACCTATGGGAAGTTTTTTAATGTGGGTAAATATGGTAATATAGCCTTATGATAAAAGCCAAAAAGAAAATATTTAAAAATGGATTACGTGTTGTAACTATACCAATGAAAGATAACCCAACTGTGACGGTCTTGGTTTTAGTGGGTACAGGGAGTGATTATGAACCTAAAGAAATAAATGGTATTTCACATTTCCTAGAGCATATGTGTTTTAAGGGCACGATTAAAAGACCTAATTCGCAGATTATTTCACATGAGCTTGATGCTCTCGGGTGCCAATATAATGCATTTACTGGGAGCGAATATACGGGATACTACGCCAAAGGAGATGCCAAAAATTTTAAACAAATGTTTGATATAGTGACAGATGTATATTTAAATTCGACTTTTCCTGAAACTGAAATGCAAAAAGAGAAGGGAGTTATAATCGAAGAAATAAATATGTATGAAGATATGCCAGCTTCCCACGTGCAGGATTTATTTACTGAAGTTTTGTATGGTGATCAACCAGCAGGAAGGAGTACGCTGGGAACGAAAGAAAATATAAATAAAATGATTCGTGATAATTTTGTAAATTATAAAAAGAGTCATTATGTGACAGGCAACACTGTAGTAGTTGTATCAGGCAATATTACAAGTGATGAGGTCTATAAAGAAGCGGGTATTTATTTTAAAGAGGCATCAACTTCAGCAAATAATAAAAAAATAAAAACTAAAGATACACAAAAAGAACCTACTGTTTTAGTGAAGTATAAAGAGACAGATCAAACGCACTTTGTTTTAGGAGTTAGAAGTTTTGATTTATTCGACAAGAGAAATACCACACTCTCACTTCTCTCTGGAGTTTTGGGTGCAGGTATGAGTTCAAGACTTTTCTCTAAGCTTCGCGAAGAGATGGGAGTAGCTTATTATGTGAGAGCTTCAAACCAACCCTCGCTTGACCATGGCTCATTTCAGATTTCAGCCGGAGTAAACAATATTCGGACAGAAGAAGTTATAAAAGAAATTATTAAAGAGTGTAATCTTTTAGTGAAAGAGAAAGTGGGCGATAGGGAATTGGATAAAGTAAAGTCGCTAATAATTGGTAATATGAAAATGTCGCTTGAAGCAACTGATGATATTGCAAACTTCTATGGTGGTCAAGAATTGATGAAAAAAGAAATAAAAACTCTTGAAGAAAAAATAAAAGAAATAAAAAGCGTAACTTCAAGTGATATTCAAAAAATGGCAAAAATTATCTTTAAAACAAAAAATTTAAATCTAGCTATAATTGGTCCATTTAAAAATGGAGATGAATTTAAAAAAATACTCAAATTCTAATTAATTTACAAATGTGTTATTATTAGATATATGGATAATAAAATTAAAAATATGCACATAAGTATTTCAACCAACACTTTAGTAAAAATACTCCTTATGGGAGCTTTAGTTTTTGCTGTTATTAAATTATTTAATTTGGTCTTGGTTATTCTCGTGGCGATTGTGATTGCTTCTTTTGTGGAATCTGCTGTTAAGAAAATTAAACCATATATTAAAAATAGAACATTTGCTGTATTACTTATCTATGTTTTGACTATTAGTGTGGTAATAAGTTTACTCTCTGTTTTTATGCCTGTTTTTATAGAAGAAATGTCTACTTTGGTAGCATCACTTAGTCAGTATATTCCCAACAGCAGTATCTTAAATTCATTCCAGCCAGATACGATTTCTGGAGCGAAAGATGTAGTTTCAAATATTTCCAAAAATGCATCTATCGGTGAAGTTATAAAAAGTACACAGACACTAATCAATGGTTTTTCTGGTGGTTTTATGGATGTCTTTGGTGGAGCCTTTGGGGGATTGTTGAATTTCTTTTTCATTGTAATTATTTCTTTTTATCTTTCAATTACCGAGAAGGGTATTGAGAACTTTTTGCGTATTATTACTCCAAGTAAGAGCGAAGAGTATATTATTGACCTTTGGCAACGTACAGAACACAAGATTGGTCGTTGGGTGCAAGGACAAATGTTGCTTGGGCTTATTATTGGAATTCTTGCTTATCTAGGACTTACTATTTTAGGAGTTAAGTACTCACTCGTGCTCGCTATTTTGACGGCATTTTGTGAACTTGTTCCTTTTGGAATTTTCTTGGCGATGGTCCCTGTGACACTCTTCGGATATCTTGATGGGGGAGTTACTATGGCGTTATTGTCATTTGGTTTGTATTTTGTTTTGCATCAATTTGAAAATTATTTGATATATCCTTTGATAATTAAAAAAATTATCGGCATATCTCCACTTGTTGTTATTCTTTCAATTATTATTGGTGCAGAACTGGCTGGATTTTTAGGGGTAATACTTGCGATACCTGCAGCTGTTTGTTTATTAGAATTTTTAGATGATTTGGAAAAGAAAAAAATTCTCTCCAAGACTGAATAATATGAAGAAATCGTTTTATCTCACAACTACTCTTCCTTATGTAAATGCACCACTTCACATGGGTCATGCCCTTGAATTTGTCCGTGCTGATACTATCGCTCGTTATAAAAAGCTTATTGGTTATGATGTGTATTTTAATACTGGAACCGATGAACATGGTTTAAAGATATTTGAGAAAGCCAAAGAACAAGGTAAAACAGCCCAAGAATTTGTCGACGCTGGATTTGTAACTTTCAAAGAGCAATTAAAAATGTTTGGTGTTTGTGATGATATCCATTATATTCGTACGACTGACAAAAATCACGAAAAAGCGGCTCAAGAATTTTGGAAGAGGGTATCTGACAATGGATATATTTATAAAAAAACTTATGAAGCTAAATATTGTGTTGGTTGTGAAAGTGAAAAGACTGATAGTGAACTTGTAAATGGAGAATGCGTTGACCACCCAGGTACTCCTCTTAAAATAATAAATGAAGAAAATTATTTCTTTAAATATTCTGCATTTGGAGATAGACTACTTGAACTATATGAAAAAAACCCAAATTTTGTTGTTCCAGAATTTCGCTTAAATGAAATTAAAAACTTTGTTAAAAGTGGCCTGCAAGATTTTTCAATCTCTCGATTGAAAGAGAAAATGCCATGGGGGATAGCAGTACCTGGGGATGAGAACCAAGTTATGTATGTATGGTTTGACGCTTTGGTAAATTATATTTCAACATTGGGGTGGCCAAACCAGACCCCCTCTGCCTCCGGCATCTCCCCCTTAGCAGGGGGCGAGGAATCCAATTTTGAAAAATATTGGGTGAATGGAACACCAACTCAATATTGTGGTAAAGACAATACTCGTTTTCAAAGTGCCATGTGGCAAGCGATGCTGATGGCTGCTGATGTTCCAAATTCTCACCAAATAATAGTGAATGGTTTTATAACAGGTGAGGGTGGAATACGAATGTCTAAAACTCTTGGTAATGTCGTAGACCCTAGAGATGTAGTTGCTGAATATGGAACAGATGCGCTTCGATATTTCCTTCTTCGTGAAGTGGGAAGTTTTGAAGATAGTCCCTTTACGATTGAGCGATTTAAAGATGCTTACAATTCAGGACTTGCAAATGGATTGGGGAATTTATCTTCTCGCATTTTAACTTTGTCTGAAAAGTATTTAGATAAGTGTCCAGAAATTCCTGAGTTTGAAGATTTTAAAGAATACTTCAAAAATTATGAAGAGTTTGATTTGAAAAAAGCAGCTGATTATGTTTGGGAAAAAATTAGTGAACTCGATAAAATAATTCAAGAAACTCAACCATTCAAAGTTGTGAAAGTAGATGAAGAAAAAGGGAAGGAAATGATTAAAGATTTAGTTTTGAAACTCTACACTATCGCTCGCATGCTAAATCCTATAATGCCAGAGACAAATATAAAACTAAAGCAATTAATCCGCGATAACAAAAAACCAGAAAACCCTTTATTTTTAAGGAAAGACTAGTTATTGACATACTACTCCAAATATGCTATACTATATAGATAGTATAGTTCTTTGATATTTGGGATTTTTTGTAGACGTAGGATTTTTAAAGATTCTTTTAAAAAGGAGTTTTTAAAAATCTTATGTTTAACAATTCTAAATCCAAAACAAATGAAAACAAAAAAAATTCTTGAATATCTGAAAGCAGTATATCTTTCTTTATTAATTACAACAGCTTGTGTGGCTATTATAATTGGTATAAAAAGTATAATATTGTTCATTCTTCCCCCAGAATTACAAACTATTAGTGGAGCTGAAAGCGTATTAGGGCTTGCATCAGGTGTTACTACAGCCTCACTTTTATATTTTATGCCTGATAATGGAGAAGAAGATGAAGAAACACAAGATAATTAAAATCTGACCACTTAAAAAGTTAACCACTTTTTGGGTGGTTTTCTTTTTACCTATAAATGCTATATTTACTTTATGCTTAAATACATAGATATACATGCGCATACAAATTTTAAAGCATTTGAAGAAGATAGAGATGCGGTTATTTCTCGTGCCTTGGAAAATAATACTTGGGTGATAAATATTGGCACTCAATATGATACTTCAAAAAAAGCAGTTGAGATGACCGATGATTATCCAGAAGGAGTTTATGCAACAATTGGACTTCATCCGATTCATACTGGAGCTTCATATCATGATGTTAGTGAGTTAGGAGAAGAAGGACAAGAGTTCACTTCTCGTGGTGAAATATTTGATAAAGAGAAATACAGAGAACTTGCGAAGCTCGGCAAAGTAGTTGGGATAGGGGAATGTGGTCTTGATTACTACCACTTAGATGAAGATAGTATTGAAAAACAAAAAACTGCATTCATCGCTCAGATAGAACTTGCCAATGAACTTGGTTTACCCCTGATGTTGCATGTTCGAAATAACGGAACGGATAAAACTCACAATGCCTATTTTGATGTTTATGAATTAATTAAAAAGCATTCAACTAGATTGTTGGAAGTCGGACTTCCAACAATTGGGGTGTCGCATTTTTTTGCTGGAAGTGTAGAAGATATGAAAAGATTTGTGGAAATAGGAATTTATATTTCATTTGCTGGGCCTATTACTTATAAACCAAAACCGGAGATTTGTGATTATACTGGGGTTATTAAAGAAACACCTTTAGATATGATACTTACTGATACAGATAGCCCATATGTGGCTCCAGTGCCCCATAGAGGAAAGCGAAATGAGCCCGTGTATGTGAGAGAGATAGTCAAAAAAATAGCTGAAATCAAGGGTTTAAATGAAGAGGAGGTTGCAAAAGCTATAATTGCTAATGCAAAGCGACTTTTTGACATTTAGAGATTTTTTTGTTAATATATGTCTTATCTCGTTTGTACCGACCCTGAAGTCGGTACACACTGGTCCATAGCGAGATAGTATTAAAATTAACAATTTATCGCGTTTTTACGCATTATCTTATGGCAAAAAAGCAAATAGTAGAAGAAAATGTAGGCGAAGAAAAAGAAATTCGTCTTAGCGTTTACGAAGTAGGTTACTTGATGTTGCCTACAATCGCAGAAGAAAATTTAGGTGAAGAAGTCACAATATTTAAAGATATGTTTATAGAAAAAGGAGCTGTTTTCATCTCTGATGAATATCCTAAACTAATGGAATTAGCTTATGAAATGACTCGTTCTATTAATAACAAGAAACAAAAGTTTTCTTATGGATATTTTGGTTGGGTAAAGTTTGAATGTACGACCGAAGCTGCTAAAATTATAAAAGATATCTTGGACAAGAACGAAAAGCTTGTTCGATATCTTATGATTAAAACAGTTCGTGAGAATACCATGTCAGTCAAACGTGCTTATGGCAAGCAAGATGGTAACAATAGACGTCGCCCAGCTATAAAGACTGAAGAGACTGGTCCTATTAATGAAGAAGTTATAGACAAGGAAATAGATGCTCTCGTGGTATAATAGGATTATTAATAAATATTAGGTAGGAAGTAGTAGGTAGTAAGTAGTAGGGGTTAAAAACAAATTAGTTTTTCCTTTCTACTTTCTACACTCTACATACTACATATTCACATATGTATTTAAACAAAGTATTTATAATAGGAAATTTAACACGAGATCCAGAATTGAAAGCTATCCCCTCTGGAATGAAAGTATGCAGTTTTTCAGTCGCGACAAATCGTGTTTGGAAAGATAAAAATGGTGCAAAACAAGAAGCAGCCGATTATCACAATGTAGTTGTCTTTGGTCGTCAGGCTGAGACAGTTGCTCAGTATATGAAAAAAGGTAGTCAGGTAATGGTAGAGGGTCGTATGCAAACAAGAAGTTGGGATGACGCTGCTACAAATACTAAAAAGTATCGTACCGAAGTTATCGCGGATAGAGTTCAATTTGGTTCAAGTGGTGGCCAAAAGACTGGTGGAAGTTTTGATCAAACCATCAAAGGATCACCATCACAAAAAGAAGACGAAGGTGGACTTGATACGATTGAATATCCAGAGGAACAAATAAATGCGGAAGATATTCCGTTTTAATAATTACCAATTACTGATTACTAATTAAGAATTAAGAAATATGAAACAAGATTATTTTTCATCAAACAATATAAAACATATTGACTATAAAGATGTAGAAGTTCTAAAAAGATTTCTATCTCCTTCTGCTCGAATTCAGTCTCGCAGACGTACAGACGTGACAGCTAAGAATCAAAGAAAATTGGCTGAAGCGATCAAGCGTGCAAGATTTATGGGACTGTTGCCATATATCGCAAAATAGTTAACCATGTAAGATTTCAATCCCCACTACGTCATAAGTAGTGGGTTTTGTTATTTATGCACTAATTTAGTGTATAATGTCGATATATTATTAGTTTTAATTTTTCAAATAAAATTTTTATGAAAAAGTTATTAATAGGTCTATTTGTTTTTAGTTTTATTATTGTTGGTTTTAAGGTTCAAGCTGAATCTTTTCAACCTTCAATCACAGTCATTTCTCCAAATGGTGGGGAAACAATTCAAGTTGGTCAGAAATATAATATAAGATGGGATTCAGATAATTTTGATAGTAATTCTGATATCACTATAAACCTAAAATATTATGGTATAAGTTGTGGCTCAGCTCCTATGGTTGGGTGTCAAACTCAATTTTATATAGATACCGTTAAAAATACAGGCAGTTATTTATGGGATACAAGTAAGAAGATGAGTGGAGCGAGTACTGGACCGAATTCGGTTTCAGTTGTTTCAGGATCAAGGTATGTAATTGAATTATCCTCCTCTTCAGGAATTAAAGATGAAAGTGATAATTATTTTACTACCACTTCTTCTGTCTCAAATAATCCAGTTATTTCAGGAGTTAAGGGTCCTCAAATATTAAAAGTAGATCAAAAAGGGGAATGGGAAGTAAAAGCTTCAGCTCCAACGGGAGGGAATCTTTCCTATTATGTAGTTTGGGGAGATGAACCTCTTTATTCAACGTCCACTACTTCAATAATGCCACCTATTAAGGATTATCAACAATCAGCAACATTTACCCATAGTTATGGACGGGTAGGAACATTTACTCCTGTATTTAGAGTAACAAGTGAGAATACTGTTAGGTGTATTACAACCCCATGTCCTTCGAATGGAGGAAGTGCTGAAACAAGTTTAAGTGTGAAAGTATTAGATTCAACTGAAAAAGAGATTAAGGGTTGTTTACCTGGATTTAAATTTAGTCCAATGACAGGACTACCTTGCTCTACTGAGTTAGTAAATGATGGATGTCTACCTGGGTATAAGTTTAGCCCAATGACAGGGGAGATTTGTCCAGTAGTTGATGATGATAAGAAAGATGATAAAAAGATTTGTACAGAACCAGGGTCTAATTGTGGTGTGAGAAATTATGGAATTTCAAGAACACTAAAGCATGGAATAAAAGGAGATGACGTTAAACTTCTTCAAGCAATATTGGAAATACTAGAAGATGGATCTTTTGGGCCAATGACAAAACAAAAATTAATTGAATGGCAAAAAGAAAATGGACTTACTCCTGACGGTGTTTTTGGAATTGAGAGTCGTCATAAGGTAGGATTTGAAGATTAAAAATTCATAAATAAAAAATCACCAATTTTATTGGTGATTTTTTATTTATATTAGATTTAATTGTCTTAAAAGTTCATCTAATTCTTTTCCTTTGATTTCTCTCCATTCACCGAGAGGAATTTTACCTAATTCAATATTTAAAATGCGTATTCTTTTAAGATTTATGACATTGTGGTGTAATGCTTCACACATGCGTCTTATTTGACGTTTCTTGCCCTCTGTGAGCACTATGTGAAAGATATCCTTAGATTTAGGTTGCCTCCAAACTTTACATTTTTTACTGATGAATCCATCGAAGTGAACTCCATTTTGCATTAATTCTATAAAGGTATCTGAAAATGGCTTATCAACTTTTACTGTGTATTCTTTCTCGTGGACATAGCGAGGGGAAAGTAATCGGTCTGTCACACGGCCATCATTGGTCATCAATATTAATCCATGTGAATCTTTATCAAGACGTCCAACAGGAAATACGCGGACAGGGAATCTGGTAACTTGTAAGATATCTTTACTAGTTGTGTCTGGGTTTGTAGAAACATTTATGTCTTTATTGTATGCATAATAAACATATTCTTTTTTTGCTCCTTTAGAATTTACTTTTACTTCATCATTTTCATAAACTTTATCACCCAGGACTGCTTTTTTGCCATTGATAAAAACTAGACCCTTTTTAATAAGTTCATCTCCACCAACACGAGTGGAATAATTTTTAAGTGCGAGGTATTTATTTATTCGTACTGGGTAGATTATCATGATTGTGTTTTAGTTTAGAAGTAAAATACAAACCTGTAGCTAATATTACACTTAATACAATAAAAAGATATTTAAAAGGTAAAAATAAGAATACTCCAGTCGCTATCAATGGTGCGATTATGTATGCGACAGGATTCATATCTCTAAATGTTCCAAGTAGATAAGCATCTTCCTCTTTGATATGAGTGAAAAAATATGTTTCTGATGTTGTTTCTATTATGCTTGCTCCAACTCGTGTAATCAATAAAATAATAGCCCAGATTGCTATACTTTTTGTTGTAATGAATGAAATAATTAATGTTGAAAAAATTATTATAAAAAATCCAATATATAATAAAAGTCTCTTACTAGTATGATATTTATCTATAAGTGTTCCAATTGGTAATCCAAGTATGACAAAAGGAGTAAGCATGATTGTGAAGATGATGCCAATCTGATTCCAGTTAAAACCTAAATGATTAAAAAGATAAATAGGAGTATAAACAATCATCCAAGCAAAAAAGAATTGTAATAGAAAATTTATAACTACAATAGAAAACATATGGTGATTTGTTTTTAAATATTTAAATGTTTCTAAAAGTGGAGTTTTGTTGTAAGTTTTATCCTTGAAAGTTCTTACAGAGAAAAATAATCCTACTGTCATCAAAGAAACCATTAAAAAGGCGAGTATAAATATAGCTTTATATCCACCCTCTTTTGTAATTAAAAAAACCGAAATAAGAGGAGACATGATCCATGCTATATTCAATATCGTTAAATATAATCCACGAGTCTTGCCTATTGTTTGTGGATTTCCAAAATGTTCAATAAATATATCAATACAAAAATAAACAAGGGTATTAGTTGTAGTGAATAGGATAAATGAAGTACCTATAATATAAGGATTATTTGAGGTTATAAGACCAACCAATGAAAACATATTCATCACTAGAAACATAATGATCAATCTTCTATTCCCAAAATTTTTTAGTATACTGGAACTTTTCGTTAGAAGAATTAGGGTCAATAAAGAAGCTAGTGTATATAAAATACCCACGAAGTCTTCTTTTATAATTTTAGTTAAAAATACAGAGCTGATATATGCTGATATAGAAATATGCAAAGCAAAAATAAATGATAAAGCATACATTCTTTTTATTTTAGAAATTTTATTCATATTTTTAAATACTTAATAATACTGGGATGACAATAGGTCGCTTGGCTGTTTTTTGGAAAAGGAATTTTGAGATGTTGTCACCGAGGGCAGTTTTAATAACATCAAAATTGATTGGGTTCATTCCATTTGTTTCATCCTCAACGGTTTTCTTAATTATCAACCTGACTTGGTGGAGTAATTCCTGATTTTCTTTTAGGTAAATAAAACCACGAGATATTATATCTGGAGATTTTCTTAATTTTCCAGAAGTAGAATCAATTGTGGCAATAAGAACAAACATTCCATCCTGAGCAAGCATGACTCTATCTCTGATCACAACATCTTGTTCATCTCCAACAGAGAATCCATCCACCATCATTGGGCCTGATGGTGCTTTTTCTTTACGAAGAATCATCTTTTCTCCATTATCAACTATTTCAATAATTGAGCCATTGTCTGGAACAATAATATTATCTCCTGACATACCGATAGACATAGCTACTTCTTTGTGTTTTACAAGCATTGAATGCCAGCCGTGTATAGGAATAAAAAATTTAGGATGAGTTTTTTTATGTAACCACTTAATATCTTCTTGGTTCCCATGTCCAGTCGCATGAATATATTCTTCACTTGTTCGATAACTTATAATACGAACTCCATGACGAGATAAATTATCTTTTAGGTGTTGTACAGCTATTTCATTTCCAGGAACAATAGAAGAAGAAAGAATAATTGTATCACCCGGGCGAATTTGAAATTTTTTATGAGTTTTATTTGCAGCACGACCAAGGGCCGCAAATTCTTCTCCTTGAGCACCTGTCATCATGATAAGAACTTTATTGGGAGGGTATTTGTCTACATCTTCAACTGGAATAATTGTACCCTTTTTTGGAGTGAAGATTCCCGCTAATTCACAAACTTCCATATTTGTTTTAAGTGACCTTCCATCAAGAACAACTTTTTTACCCAAAGATTCTGCAATTTCAACAATTTTCATAAGACGAGTAATAGATGAGGCAAAAGCCGAAATAATAATTCTACCAGTTCCTTGTCTTATAACCTTATCTAGTCCCTCATGAACTCTAACTTCTGGAAGAGAGAATCCTTCATTCTCAATATTTGTGGAATCTGTTAAAAGTAAGAGAACTTTTTCTTTATCAAAAAATGCATATTCTTTTTCTTCTTCATCGCTAACTACTCCGTCAATTTGATCTAATTTATAATCTCCTGGAGTTACGATTGATCCATATGGTGTTTCAATAACTATACCCATAGAGTCAGGCATTGTATGTGTTACTCCAAAGAAACGGATACGCAAATTACCAACTGTAATAACAGAATTTTTTTCAACAATTTGGCAGTTTAGGGGTGGCAAGTGAGGAAATTCTTCTTGTCGTTTTTTCATTACTAATACAGAAAGATTTCTAGAATATAGCGGGGGATTACCAATACGACTCATGACTAGAGGAATACCTCCTATATGATCTAAGTGCCCATGGGTTACCAACATCGCTTTTACTTTATCCTTTCTTTCTTCTAAATAAGTAGTGTTTGGGATAATGTAATCGATTCCAGGTGTATCTTCAGTTTTAAATTGCATACCAGCATCGATGACAATAATATCATCACCGATTTCAATAGCAGTCATATTTTTCCCAATTTCTTCAACTCCACCGAGAGGAATTATTCGAATAACTCCCTTCTCTGGCGGTGGAATAGGTGTTGGTTTATTTTTGGAAAAAGTTGGTTTATTGTTTATAGTTTGGACTTCTGCCTTAGGTCTACGATTACCTTTATTATTACTATATTGATAACTTCCGCGACTTATTTTTTTATTTGTTCCTTTTGGTCTATCACTACTATAGGAAGTTTGTTTTGTTGTACTTACTATTTTGGTTATAGGTTGCTGTGGTTTATGCAAGACACGGATATTCCCTTGTTTTTTGTAATTAAACTTTTGACCACTTTTAGATTTAGGGTTTACGATTTTTTTTGGTATTTCATTCATATTTTATTTATTTTATTTAGTAAAAATTTTCCAGACTTTGTCCGTATCAGCATACCAATTGTAAGCTGAAGTAAAACGATCTGAGGGCACCGTTATATTCTTAAGTAAGATGTTGTTAAGGTTAGGGGATGTTACATATAAATATTTGGGAGAGTAAATCAAAATAGCAGGTATATTTTTATCGAATTCATTTTCAAGAGCTTTATATTTATCTGTGCGCTCTTCGAATTTTAGTGTTTTCTGAATTGATTCAAGAATTGCATCAGCCTTCTTATCGTTGAACATCGCGATATTTAAACCAGGATCTGTTCTTTGAGATGAATGCCAAAAAGAATATAAATCGGATTCATGATTTACAATTTGCCCAAAGAAAAGTGCTTCATAATTTCGGGCTCTAATAATTTGATTTAATTGACCTGTCTCATATATCTTACTTGTGTCCACTTCTATTCCAATTTTTGCCAATTGTTCTTTTATCAATAATGTTGTTTGTTTAAGCTCTGGAGTATCACCTGTCGTTAGAGAAAAGCTTAAACGAATAGAAGGGGAAGTGCTTTTAATTGTTTGAGTTACTGTTTTCTTCCCAACTTTTTTTGTAATTGTTTTACTTACAGAACCTCCTTTTTTGCGAATACCATCTTCTCCGATAACCCAACCAGCCTTGTCCAATATTTGACGAGCTTCGTTTAAGGTCGATTCATCATAAGTAATTTTATTTTCAGTTTGAATAATTTTTTCTGGTATTGGGCCATAAATATTAGAACCATAACCACCCAAAACTTGGTTTACCACAGCTTGTCGATCTAATGCTTTATTTATGGATTGTATAACTGCTTGATCGGTAAATATTTTATTATTATTACTATTAAAAAATATTCCAAATATTCGAGGTAGTGTAGCTTCATATACTTTATATTTTTCTTTTTTTACCTCATTCATATTTTCTGAACTAATTCCACCCGCTTGATCAATAGAGTGATTTAAGAGTGCTTTTATTAAATCTTTTTCATTAGCAAAAGAAATTATATTAAAATATTTAATATTTGGTTTACCAAGCATGAAGTTACTGAAACGCTCAAGTTTATATTCTTGTGATATTCCATTATCATCTTTAGTTACCGATTTTATTTTATAAGGACCTGATCCTATTGCTTTTGTGTTTAAAGGAGATAAATTAAATTCATTTGGTTTTATATCTTTCCATAGGGCTGATGGAAGTATACCAATTGTCATGTTGTCTAAAAATGATATATATGACTGTGCAAGTGTAAAGACAACAGTGTAATCATCTTTTTTACTCACATTAACTCCATCCCAGCCCATTCTGCGAGGACTTTTAATGGTTGGGTCTTTTATTTTTTCAATCGTAAATATAATATCATCTGCAGTTATCTTTGTTCCGTCATGAAATTTTGCATCTTTTCTTATCGTAAAAGTGTAATTAATACCATCAGGAGAAATATTATATGATTCTGCTAAATCTTGGATAAAATTTCCTTCTGAATCTTTTCTCATTAAACCAGAATAAACAAGTGAAGTTAAATCTTTATCAGCATCAGATATTGCAATAACTGGATTAACTAAAGTTGGAACACCGATGATACCTTCTGTTACTGTTCCACCTGTTATAGGCACATTGACTAAAAACATGGAATTCACTTTTCCCACAATAATTGTCACTAAAATAATAGCAATAGATAAAATTGCTACAAAGATAAGAAAAAGTTTATCAGAGAAAGATGCTGCAGCCTCGAGTAGTTCTTTTTTCTTGTAAAAATGAAATTCTTTAATGAATAGAATAAATTTATGCATAAAAACACACAATAAAAACAATTAGATTAGAGATTTTAATCTTCGATTATTTGATGAATATAGCCACAAACGATGATACAACAAAAAAAATACCAATAATTATCGTTAAAATAAAAAGAAATTTCTCAAAACCACGACGTGTACTATATAGTCCACCCCCGTCTCCACCTCCTAATGCCCCTCCAACTCCAGCACTAGATTGCTGAAGTAAAATTGCAACTACTAAAATAATAGATAGTATAATTTGTATATAAGGCAATACTTTAACTATAATCGTCATGTTTTAGAGTATACTATATTTTAGAAGAAGAAGCAACTTTATATTTAATTATTTGGTTCAACGTGAATCAAAACATTTGATAATTCTGCCATTTCTTCTTTTAGGACTTTTTTAAGTCTATGAGATATTGCATGTCCTTCTTTTACAGAAATCTGAGAATCTACAGTAATATGTAAGTCTATATGAAATTGCATTCCAGTTTTTCGAACAAAACATTTTTCGGTGGCTATAACTCCTTTGACTGTTGTTGATATTTCTCTGATTTTACCAACTATATCATCATGAGTATGTTCATCCATGATTTCGCCAAGTGCGGGTCTAAAGATTAAATAACAATTATATAAAATAAATAGAGCTGCAAATATAGCAGCCCAGTCATCGGCTGACTCAAATCCTTCACCTAGTATGAGAGCGATAGTTATTCCTATAAATGCGGCAACTGAGGTTATGGCGTCACTTCGGTGATGCCAAGCATCGGCTTTGAGTGAACTACTTTTTGTCTCCTTACTTTTTTTAATAACTAGCCTATAAGAAATTTCTTTCCATGCGATAATCCCTGCTAAAATAAAAAGGGTATAAAATTTTGGTAATCCGTGAGGGGTTTGTATATTTTCAATTGCATGAATAGTAATTATTATCGCCGATGTAATTAAAAATCCAACAACCAAAAAGGTGACAAGTGGTTCAATTCTTCCGTGACCGTATGGATGGTTTTTGTCGGCTGGTTTTGAAGAATATTTTATTCCAAATAAAACTAAAATAGATGACACAATGTCTGTTGTTGACTCTATTGCATCTGCGATTAAAGCATATGAATTTCCAAAGAAACCAGCAGTCCATTTAATGGCAGCAAGTAGAGTATTGCTAAGGATACTAAAATAAACAGTTTTTTCGGCAGTTTTTTGGTGGGACATAAAAGTAGTTTAACATGGAAATAAATAAAAAAAAAACTACAATTTAGAGACGGCCGTCTCTAAATTGTAGTTTTTTATGTGGTGTCTCTCTTTGTGCCCAGGAGAGGACTTGAACCTCCAAGGATTGCTCCACTAGTTCCTAAGACTAGCGCGTATACCAATTCCGCCACCTGGGCATAAAAATATACTAGCAAAATTATATATAAATTGCTACTTTTTATTTTTGAGGCCTGGGGCGGAATTGAACCGCCGTATAGAGATTTTGCAGATCTCTGCCTTACCACTTGGCTACCAGGCCTTATTAAAAACTAAACCTTGAAATAACTTTTAAACTTATCTTACTTGTCTGGCAGAGATCATCTCTGGCTTTTTTCATTTCGCTACGTTCGTGCCACTTGGCTACTAGGCCGATATTAAAAATTTAACAAACTTTTCTTATCCTACCCGTTCATTAACAAATCGTCAATCTTTTGACGATTCTTTTCTCCTTCATCTATTTCAACATCTAAAAAAGGGATTGGATTAATTCGTAGACTTTTTGTGACTTGTTTTCTCAAGTCTCCTAAATTTCTTTTTATAAAACCATAAGCTGCTTTTTCTTTTTCACGAGGAAGGACACTTACCATGATAGTTGCTCTCTTTCCATCAGGAGATAAAAGAACTCGAGTGACAGTGATCATCGAGGTTGGACCTGATTCACGTTCTATATATATAGCCGCAAGTTCTTTTATATTATTTGCTATTTTTTCATTTCTAAATTCAGACATAAATTAATTTTAAGCGGAACAAATTATTTTATGAAAAAATGTCTGGCTCCTTGTCCTCCCTCATCCGAGGACTTTTTTCAGAATATAATTTGTGTAGCTACTATACTATTTTAATTTCGAACGCTTCTAATACATCACCTACAGCAATATCCATTTTGGTTTCAACTTGAAGTCCGCAATCGTTTCCTTCAAGAACCTCTTTTGATTTAAATTTATTTACTTGTAACTCTACAATTTTTCCGGTTCCGATTTCGAAATCACGACGAATTATTCGAATATTACTTCCTAGGGTTATTTTGCCGATTGTTACCTTCCCTCCAACAATATGTTTACCTTTTGTTGAGCCAAAAGTTTTTAGGACTTTCAGTGAACCGATAACCTCAATCGTTTCAAGGCGAGGTCGGCGTTCTTCCACAAGTTCTTTCAGCCAATCAATTAATTTATAAATAATATTAAATGTTTCAACTCGTACTTTTAATGATTCATTTAAATCACGAGCTCCACTGTCTATCTTTGTGTTGAAACCAACAATAATACTTTCTTTATTTACGTTACCCATCTTGAGGTCTGATTCATTTATTGCTCCAACTCCTTTACTAATTATTTTAAAAGAAATTTCTTCTGTATTTAATTTACTGATTTCTTTTTCAATAGCCTCGATAGTTCCAGAAGCATCGGTCTTTATAATTATTGGAATAATTTTACCCGTAGAAGTTTCATTTTTCTCGCAGATTTTATTATTTTGATTATCATCTTTTTGTTTTTCAATATAACATTCAGCTTCTTTTTTTGTTTTAAAAGACTCAAATACACTTCCAACTTCTGGCATTGATTCGAAACCAACAAGTTTAATAGGGGAGGAAAAAGTCGCTTCTTTTATTGGCAAACCTTTAAAATTTTCCAAGATACGAGTTGTAACAATAGCTTCACCGCAAGCCACAAACATGCCTGCGTAAAGTGTTCCATCTTTTATGACACAAGTCGCGGAAATTCCACGCTTGGGTTCGCGTTTTGCCTCGATTATAATTCCAGTTGCATTTATATTTGGACTTCCTTTGAAATCTTGTAGATCAGCAACTAAAATAATCATATCTAAAAGTTCTTTTATACCATCTCCATTTTTTGCCGAAATTAAAACAAAAGGAATATCACCACCCATACCTTCTAGGTATATTCCTTTTTCAGATAAATCCATTTTAGTTTTATCAATGTTTGCGTTTGGTCTGTCTATTTTATTTATTGCAACAATATAGGGAATTTTACTTTCAATTATTGTATTATAAGCCTCTAACGTTTGAGCTTTAACACTATCTTCAGCAGAAACTACTAAAATAGCAATGTCGGCAGCTGCGGCTCCACGGGAACGCATTTTTGAAAAAGCTTCATGCCCAGGAGTATCCAAAAAAGTAATTAGTCTATTTTCTCCCTTATCATCTTTTGTGGCTACTTCGTACGCACTTATATGTTGAGTAATACCTCCAGCCTCACTGTCAACAATATTTGATTTTCGAATGTAATCTAAAAGCGTTGATTTTCCATGGTCAACATGCCCCATCACTACGACGACAGGTGGGCGAACTTTTTGGATTGTTTGGTTTTTTTCTGGCATAAAATTTTATAAAAATAAACAATATTAAAAATTTCTGAGTAGGTGTGGGCGTGCCGGAGCAAATTAATATTTGCGGAGAGGGATAAACGAAGAAATTTTTAATATTATTTATTTTTTATATTTATTATTATTTTATCGATTTCTCTAACACTTCTTTTTCTTCACTTGATAATTCAAATTCTGATTTACCATTGATTATTGGTTTAGCAAACATACTCATTCGATCGCGAGCATACAAACTGGACATAACTACTCCATTTTTTTCATCATTCATGAAAGCAATCGCAAAACTTTGATTTCCCCCTGCATCAACAAAAGGATTAAAGCGTATTGTCTCGATACTTCTGATAGATTTATTTAAACGGTTATCTATGGTGACTAAATGCTTGTCTATTTTATCTTGCGTTTCTGCGAGTTCGTTCATTTTTTTCCCTACCGAAACAATCATTTCTTCCAAGTTTCTTGCTTTAGTTCCGGCGAATATTTTCTTCAGACGAAGTTCAATCATTAAAATCCATAATAAAATGATAACAACAACCGCAGAAATTATATAAAATAAGATAGTAGTATTCATATATTAAAAGAGTATATACCAATAAGGCTTTTTTTACAATGCTATGTTATAGTAATATATAGTTATGAAGTTTTTATCACCCAAAAACATATATCTCGATAATGCTGGGGCAACACCTATCAATAAAGAAGTTGCCAAGATTGTTGCTCTGTACGAGAGAGAGTTTTTTGCTAACCCTAGTTCTATTTATACTAGTGGAGTAAAAGTAAGGAATATAATTGAAGAAAATAGAAATAAAATAGCTAAACTTATAAATGCACATAGCGATGAAATCATTTTTACAGGTAGTGGTACAGAAAGTGACGCACTGGCTATATTGGGGGTAATTAAAAATTACGAATTAAAAGTTAAGAATGAAAAGAAAGAATCAAAAATTCCGCATATTGTAACAACTCAGATAGAACACCCCGCGGTATTGGAGAATTGCAAAGTGCTTGAAGAAAAAGGAGAAGCAGAAGTAACGTATGTTTCTGTAGATAAGAATGGAATAATAAATTTAGATGAATTAGAAGAATCCTTAAAAGAGAATACCATTTTGGTTTCTGTAATGTATGCCAATAATGAAATCGGAACAATTCAACCGATAGAAGAAATTGCAAAAATAATTAGGAGATTTAGGAAATCAAATTCATGTTCTTCACGATTTCCGCTACTCCATACTGATGCTTGTCAGACAATGAATTATTTATTCACGGAAAATATTGAAAAACTTGGAGTTGATCTTATGACCTTCAACAGTTCAAAAATATATGGACCAAAAGGAGTTGGTGTTTTGTATGTAAAAAGAGGAGTTGAACTTGCTCCACTTTATAGAGGTGGTGGGCAGGAGTTTGGATTACGTTCTGGAACAGAAAGTGTTTCTTTGATTGCTGGACTTGCTCTTGCTCTTGAGATTACAAATAAAATTAAAGAAAAAGAATTTATTCGTCTTACTAAAATTCGTGATTATGGAATTAAAAAATTATTATCTCTTTCTATGGTGTCTGGTTATAAAATTTCCTTAAACGGAGATAGGGAAAAACGATTACCAAATAATATAAATATTTCTATTTCTGGAATTTCTAGTGAACTTCTCGTGGTTGAATTATCAGCACGAGGAATCTATGTTTCTGAAAAAAGTGCTTGTAAGAGTGACAACAATGACAAATCGCACGTAATCAAAGCTATTAGAAAAATTTGCCCTAAAGATAAAGAAGAAGGATCAATCCGCATATCGCTAGGAAGATGCAATAAAATTGGTGATGTAGATGTATTATATAAGGAGCTTAAAAAGATTTTAGAAAAATATAGTGGAAATAAGAGGTAAAATATGCTAGTATGGCAACATATGGATATTAAAGAATTAGACAAAAAACAACTTATTTTATTGGTTTTATTGATTACTTTTGTGGTTTCTATTGCCACAGGCATCGTTACTGTTTCTCTTATGAATCAAATGCCCAAAAATGTTCCGCAGACTATCAATAATGTTATTCAAAGAACAATAGAAAAAGTTACAACAGTTGAAGCTCCAGTTACTTCTGGGGATGTAGATAAAAATAATAATACAAATGAATCAGTTTCTTCTTTTGGTAATAGTGATGCTCTTGTATCTATTTATTTAAACAAGAAAGAAGTTGTATCGAACAATACAAATACTGAGAGTATTACTACAACTGAGACAAATCCAGAAATACCAGCTGTAGGTCAAGGAGTAATTATCTCTGATTTAGGATTGATACTTGTTGATTCTAGTTTAGTAAATGAGTTAGAATCTTATAAAGTTATCTTAAATAAAATAACTTTTGATGCGTCAATTTTAAAAAAGTTTAACAATGGTTTTACTGTATTAAAAATTTCTCCAATAAAAGAAACTACTACTGAAACCACTAAAAATACCGACACGACGATTAAAACACAGTAAATTATAGAAAATATTTTGTGTTTTAATTCGTAATTAGTAATTTTTAATTATTTATATTTATGCCACCATTTAATAATTTCACAACTAAAGCAAAAGAAGTAATCCGCAAGGCTCATGAGCTGGCAATTGAACGTGGTCAAAATCATGTTAATTCACTTCACTTATTGACAGCTCTACTTATTCAAGAAGATTCACTTGTGATTTCTATTTTAGATAAGATGGAAGTTGATACAATGCTTCTCACTGATAATCTGATTGAGATGACGGAGTCTCCAGAGAATCGCAATACTCTCTCTCCTTCATATCAGATTTATTTAACTCCAGATTTAGCGCAAGCCATAGAAAATTCTAGTAAGGTTGCAGTTACTCTGAAGGACGAATTTGTTTCGACTGAACATTTATTTGTTTCATTATTGGAGATTGCAGGTGAAGCACGAGAATTATTGGGACGATTTAAAATAGATAAAGAAAAAGTCATTAAGGTTCTGAAACTTTTTCGTAGTGAGAATGTCACCGAAATGAACTCTATAAAAAAGCCAAAACTTCTAGTAAAATTTACTCGCAATCTTACAACACTTGCTCGTGAAGATAAATTAGACCCCGTGATTGGTCGTGATGTAGAGATTATGAGAATGATGCAAATATTATCACGTCGTACGAAAAATAATCCTATTTTAATAGGTGAAGCGGGTACTGGTAAAACAGCTGTAGCTGAGGCACTTGCTCTTCGTATTGCCAAGAATGATGTGCCAGAGAGTTTGAAAGATAAAGAAGTTGTATCTCTTGATTTAGGGTTATTGCTTTCTGGGACTAAATATCGTGGAGAATTTGAAGAGAGATTACGTGGGATTATGAAAGAAATAGAAAGATCCAATGGGAAGATAATTTTATTTATAGATGAGATTCATACTATTGTCGGGGCTGGTTCATCAGAGGGGTCGCTTGATGCTTCAAATATGTTGAAACCGGCTTTGGCTCGAGGAGAACTTCGTGCGATAGGAGCAACAACATTAAAAGAGTATCAAAAGCATATTGAAAAAGATCCCGCTCTTGCGCGCCGTTTTCAACCTGTTTATATAGATGAACCAAGTATCGATGATGCAGTTGCCATCTTGCGTGGACTTAAAGAAAAATATGAATTATTCCATGGTATTAGAATTACTGATGACGCTATTATTTCTGCGGTTAATCTAAGTGCAAGATATATTACAAATAGATATTTACCTGATAAAGCAGTTGACCTTATCGATGAAGCTTCGTCATCGTTGCGTTTGGCCCTTGAAAATAAACCACAGGTTTTAGAAGATGCCGATAGAAAGATTATACGCTTTGAAGTTGAAAAAGAAGCTCTGCTAAAAGAAATTGGAAGAGATAAAAAATCTCAAAATAAAGAAGCTGTGACTAGATTGAAAGATATTGAAAAAGAAATAGCAAATCTAAAAGAAAAGACACACGAACTTGAGCTCAAGTGGAAAAATGAAAAAGAAACAGTTCTTGAAATTCGTGAAATAAAAAAAGAATTAGAAACTCTTCGCATAGAAGCAGAGAATGCAGAGATGCGAGCTGACCTTGGTCGTGCCGCTGAAATTCGTTACGGCGAAATTCCTGATTTACAAAATAATTTGGATATAAAACTTACACGACTAAAAAAACTCCAAAAATCTCGTAGAATCTTAAAAGAAGAAATTACAACTGAGGATATCGCCAGTGTTGTTTCGCGTTGGACAGGTGTGCCTCTTGAAAAAATGCTTGAAGAAGAAGCCAAGAAACTAGTAAATATGGAAAATGAATTAAGAGAAAGAGTTGTTGGGCAAGATATAGCAATAAAGAAAATCTCAGATGTTGTTCGCAGAAGTAGAGCTGGCATATCAGACCCCAATAAGCCAATTGGATCATTTATTTTTCTTGGGCCAACAGGGGTAGGTAAAACAGAACTTACAAAAACCCTTGCACAGTTTATGTTTAATGATGATAAAGCTCTTGTCAGAGTCGATATGAGTGAATATATGGAGCGACACAGTGTTTCAAAACTTATTGGTTCACCTCCGGGATATGTGGGCTATGATGAATCAGGTAATTTAACCGAAGCAGTTCGTCACCGACCGTACTCTGTTGTTTTGTTTGATGAAATCGAAAAGGCTCATCCTGAAGTCTTCAATATTCTTCTGCAAGTTTTAGATGAGGGACGATTAACTGATGCAAAAGGTAGAATTGTGAATTTCAAAAATACAATAATTATTATGACTTCAAATCTTGGTTCTAATTTTATTGAAAAAATGGAATCATTAGGTTTTACAAATAATAAAAAGGAGGATGAATATTCTCAGACTAAAGAAAGAGTTCTTTCGTCACTCAAAGATAATTTCAAGCCAGAATTTTTAAATCGTATAGATGACATAATTGTTTTTGATATTTTATCTATGGAAGTTATACGCCATATTGTAGATATTAAAATAAAAGTTATAAGTGAAAGATTAAAAGGTAAGGGTATTGATCTTGAAATCTCGCAAGAAGCGTTATCATATCTTGCGCGTGAGGGATACAATCCGCACTACGGTGCTCGACCACTTGTGCGACTTATTCAAGATAAAATCTTAAACCCTGTTGCCAACTTTATAATTTCTCGTGGAGTGAAAAAAGGGGATACTGTCTATGTGACGTTTAAAGATAGTGAACTTGTGATTGAAATGAAAAGAAAAAAAGTTAAATCTAATATAAATATTTCAAAATCATCAGTACACAATATGAAATAAAATATTGAAAGTTTTAGTAAAAACAGCACTCAAAAGAGCGCTGTTTTGTTTAATTAATCTTCTACACCCATTTCATCCCATTGGTAATTAACTAAATCTCTGCCGGTAATCGCATGAAAAAGCTTCAAGTATCGATTTGTTGTATCATTAATAATTTTTGATGGCACTTTTAATCCATGAACAAAAGAAACATGTTCAGGATTTTCCGGGTCGAGTTTTTTTATACCAATGATTTGCTCTGCTCCTTCATAGAATGGGGTTTTGATTTTGTCCCCCCAATCCCTGACAGGTTGTTTGTCTAAAAATTTAGGGTCACGCCCTTCTTTTAGCGCCTGTTGCCAGTCTGATTTCAAGGCAAACCGCGAAGAGTCGGGTGTAAGAATTTCATCTATAATAGTTAATCCTTCGGCAACCTCCATTTTCGTGTCGAGGATTAAAATGCCTTTTTCTTCAGCATAGGAATATGCCATTGAATAGACCTGGGATAACATTTCTACCATTTGATACATTTCATTGGCTAGTCCTTTTTCTTTCATTGTCATAAAGTAATATAGAGCATCTACATTTATATCATGACCGACTTCTTCTTTAGTTGAAGGAGTGAAAATGGGCTTATCGAGTTTTGACCATTTAGGGAGATTGGGCGAAATGTTTTGGCCACCAGCGATTCCTGTTTCCTGATACTTTTTGAACACGGAACCCCCAATATGATGACGATATATCATTTCAAATGGATAAAGTTTACCGGCTAAGTTTTTGACGACTAGACAGCATTCAATCGGCAGGTCAGGCAATCTTCCTTTTAGGTCATAAGCTCCGTTGAAACTTCTTTTCAATAAATCGGTTTCTTTTGTCTTAATCAGATGATGATTAAACTCACTTAACAAGTTTGTGAGCCAGAAGTGAGTTAATGCAGTTAGGACTTCTCCCTTTTTAGGGACTAGAGCATTCAATACAAAATCAAAAATACTGATTCTGTCAGTAGCAACGACCAATAAATGGTCTCCATCAATTGAATAAGTGTCTCGCACTTTTCCTTGATGTATCCTTGTCAATCCTTCTTTTTTTAGATAAGTAGACAGTGCATCATTTTGTAATCTTTTTGGAATCTTGTTCATGATTTTTAGGATTTAGTTATTATGATTTGAATTAGCAATTTTCCTTCAGACTACAATTTAGATAGGTATTTGTCAAACGTAAGTTTTGTTGGGTGGGAAGAAGTTAAAGTTTTTATGAAACCCGACATTGACGAAAGATAAAATTGTAATAAATTAGAAATAAGATAAAAATGTTTTTTAACATAGTTTTAATTAAAAATCTAAAAATCATGATAAATTATGAGAGATTACCAAATATAAAAGGATGGAAATACATTTCTCATGTTGAATCTGTGTTTAAAAGTGTGAGGCCTTGCCTTACACTTTATCTCAAATTTGATTTACACATCTACGCTATAGCTGAGATCTAATTAATAAACTTCCTGTTACAGATAGCTGCCTAGCAGCTATCTAGGAATCAATATACTTCCTGTTGATAACATCTCTCGCAATACACAATCTCAGGTCTCTCTGGTGCATAAGAAGTTTCAAATTCATTAGTACATCCGGGCCTCATACATGATCGGTGCCATAATTTCATGGGATTGCGTTGAAATAGACGTTCGTAGTGGCGACAATTAGGACAAAGTCGTGGTAATGGGAGGTTCATACGACGGTAGAAGGTTAATTCTTCGGGGATGATTTTGAAGGCTTCGGTACAAGAATTATCGCAATTTAATTTTTTATGATTTTTATCATTAAAATGACTACATTCTATTACTTTTCCAATAATATTATTATCTACATCTTTAATATTATCAGGGAGATTTTCTGCATAAATATCTATCGGATAATTTCTATTTTCTTTTTCAAACCAAATATATCCCTGTTTTGTAGCTTCTTCTTTGTTTAATGGAAAATATTCTTGAGCAGTACTATCATTATAAGGAAATGCACTAAATTCAAGTGGAAAAAATTCTCCATATTTATATATTCTATTATTAGAATCTATATAAGGCATATCATTCATATGTTTAATTATTTTGGGAACTAATTCCTCATATTGTTCTTTTGTGTATTGTTTATTTAAGATACAATATTGTTTATTTTTTAAACCAGAACAACCAAAAATATGTGAACATCCTATGCAATACAATGAATATTCACAATTTTGTGCTCCTTTGTAAGAACGGCAACAGAATTTTATATCGTAACAATTAGCTCCAATAGAGGAGCATTCATATGATAATTCAGTGTTTGCACCCCATAGTGAACAATCATAACAGTCTTTTGCTTTTGGCGTAAAAAATAACTGGATATATTTACTATCTTCTACTTGATTTATATAGTAACTTGAGAAGGTGTTTTTAGAATTATTTATATATTCACCAGAAATGTTTACATTTGAGTGTCCATCATAGAATTTTCTGATACTCTTCTGTAGAATATCTTTAGTATGTTCTTTAATTTCAGATATGTTTTTATATGAACCCAAATTAAAACTAGAGATTAATTCTTCATATCTCTCTTTTGAATATTGTTTATTATATATACAGTATTTTTTATTACGTAAACTTGTACAACCAAAGCAAAAACTACAACCAATTAGGTCTCTCGAGAACCATACATCCATACAATTTTCACAGTGAGAAGAAAAAAATACTCTATAACACTTTGTAAGTGCAAAAGATTGATAACATAATTCTGATGAATCAACCCTCGTCGCATCCATAGAATTCTTAACAATGTTAAGTTCCGCTGAATAACTACAATTTTCAGCTGATGTTGCGACAAAGACTAGATAACAATTTTTAAGATTACTAGAACCAGCGGAATAGTCGCTGTCTATCATATCCCATCCCGTCTGACTAGGTAAAGGTACAGAATGAAACAATTCTTTAATTTGGTTCAAAAAAGGTTTATTAAAATTAATATCAATACCATAATCTAAACCATCTAATTTATCACTCCACCAAATATCTTGCTCCCAAACTTTTACTTGTGATTCGGGGTGGAAAATTGAAAAGATTATTTTATTAGTTAAATCACTTTTTCTCTTATATAAAACTCTATGATCACGAAAAGACATACGTCTGATTGCTCTACATTCTGGACACCAAGTCGGAGCAGGTACTTTTATTTTTTCATAAAAAGAAAAATCATCTGGTTCTATAATAAAGTCTTTTTTACAACTTTGGCAAATTTTTGTCTGTGATTCCATAAAAGTATTATACAATTCTAGCCCACAAAACACCAATAAAAAGAACCTTAATTAATAAGGCTAAAAAATTTGTGCGTCGGGTAGGATTTGAACCTACGTAGCCCGAAGGCGACAGATTTACAGTCTGTTGTAATTGACCACTCTACCACCGACGCATATTTTCTTGTTAGTTCATATCCTAAGGGCTATGAACTATTTGGTAATTATACACAATTATTAAAATTTTTCAACAAGACAAAAGTATGATAAAATATACTATATGTCTCAACTTTATAGTAATTCAATTTTTTGGATAGATTTAGAAAAAATTAAACCGAACCCTTTTCAGCCTCGTCGGGAGTTTGATGAAGCTCGACTTCAAGACTTAGCTGATTCAATTCGTCAGTATGGAGTTCTTCAACCTTTGGTTGTTTCTCGAGTAGAAGTGCAAAAAGAAGATGGTGTCTCTGTCGAATATGAACTTATTGCAGGAGAGAGGCGTCTTCGTGCTTCAAAGTTAGCAGGGGTTGATCAGGTCCCTGTGATAATTAGAGTTGGTGATGACAACATGGCCAAACTTGAACTTGCAATCATTGAAAACCTCCAACGTGAAGATTTAAATGCTGTTGAGAGGGCGCGTGCTTTTATGAGGCTAGTTGAGGAATTTAAATTTACTCACACACAAATCGGAGCAAAAGTAGGGAAGAGTCGTGAATATGTTTCAAATACTCTTCGCCTTCTTGCTCTTCCCCAGGAAATGCTCGATGCACTTTCTGCTGGTAAAATAAGTGAAGGCCACACACGGCCAATCTTGATGCTTTCTGATCGTCCAGAAGAACAGGCTGTTTTATTTAAAGAAATAATGTTCAAAAAGATGACAGTTCGTGATGCCGAAAAAGCAGCAAGAAAAATTGCTTTTGATAAAATTCGTAAAAAAGAATATCTTCCTGATCCAGAAATTACTGAGATGGAAGAAAAATTACAAGAATCATTGGGCACGAGGGTTCATATTGAGAGAAAAGAGAATGGAGGTTATATAACTATAGATTTTTTCACAAATGATGATCTTCATACAATTCTTGGTTTGATCAAGCCAGGGGAAGGTAATAACCCAAATGCGATGCTCGATAAATTTGCCGCCAGTCAAGAGCTCAAACAGCCAATAGTTGCAAGTGGTGAAAATGATACTTCCTCTGAAGTTGCCCCTGAAGATGATCTTCACCTTATTGATGATAGAACAAAACAAGAAATAGAAAAAGCCGAAGAGGAAGTGGACCTGTATAATATTAAAAATTTTTCAATTTAATAAAATAAAAAATTCCACAAATTTTGTGGAATTTTTTATTAATTTTTACCAAAAGATAAAAATTTTGAAAGTAAACTGTTTGATTTTAAGTGAAAGTTTATACGCTTACGAGCAAGACTCGTCTTTGCATAATCAAGCCATTTTGATGAGGGTTTTGCGTTTTTATTTGTTTGAATTTCAACAATATCATTATTTTTTAATTTAGTTCCAAGTGAAGAATTTTTACCATTTATTTTAGCACCTTGCGCGTGGTCTCCTACATCTGTGTGGATAGCATAAGCAAAATCAATAACACTTGAGTCTTCTGGTAAATCAATAACATCACCCAATGGAGTAAAAATGAAAACTCTATCTTTAAAGAAATCCATTTTTATTGTTTTTAGAAATTTTTCAGGGTCTTCCTTGTTTTGGTTTAAATCATGAAGTTGATTAACCCACTCTAGTTGTTTAGGAATTGTTTTTTCTGTTTTATTTTTTTCTTTATAAATAAAATGTGCAGCGATACCATTTTCAGCCTTTTCGTGCATTTCATGAGTTCTAATTTGAATCTCCACAATTCCACCCGTTCCAGTAAAGATAGTTGTATGCAAACTTTGATAACCGTTTGCTTTTGGTGAAGCAATATAATCTTTTATGCGGTTAGGAAGGGGGGTCCACTCGCCATGGATTAATCCAAGAACATGGTAACAGTCTGCAATATTATTTACCATAACTCGAAGAGCAATAATATCATATATTTTTCCTATATCCATATCATACTTTTGGAGTTTTTTCCAAAGTGAGTACAAATGTTTTTGACGGTAATCAATCTGAGTATTTTTAATTTTTGACTCTTTTATTTTTTCTTCAATTTTATCTTTTACTTCGATTAAGTATTTTTTTTCAGCATCTTTTTTTTCTAATAATAAGTGCTTTACTTCCTCATACTCTTTCGGATAAGCAAATTTAAAAGCAGCATCTTCGAGTTGACCCTTTAGTCTTCCCATAGACAAGCGATGAGCAAGGGGAGCATATATCTCAAGTGTTTCAAGTGCAATTCTTTTTTGCTTATCAGGTCTTACATGTTTGAGAGTTTCAATGTTGTGTAATCTATCGGCAAGTTTAATCACCAAAACTCGTAAATCTTCAGCTACTGAAATAAAAAATTTTCTTAAATTTTCAACATTTCTTTCGATACCTTTATATTTAACTTTACCAAGTTTTGTTACCCCCTCTACTAATTTTACTATTTCTCCGCCAAATTCTTTCTCTAATTCTTCTTTTGTAATATCAGCATCTTCTAAAACATCGTGCAAAAGTCCTGCAGCAACTACAACAGAACTCATGCCAAGGTCAGCTAAATTTTTTCCTGTACTTGCAACATGCAAAAAATACGGGTCACCACTTTTTCGTAATTGTCCCTCATGAGCTTTTTTCGCAAAATTATAAGCCTTCTCTATAAGGATTTTATCTTTTTCTTTATAATCTTGGTTTAAAGTAACAATTTGATCTATGGTTGGAATCATAGATACTATTATAGCGTATTATTCTTATTTTGAAAGTTTGTTTTTATTGTTTTTTATATCGTCTCCTTGTTTGTGCGGATTGTGATTTTTACACATCTTGTTACTACATCGCTCGGGAATAGTTTTTGTGCCTTCCATCTTAAGAGAACCGCAGAGGTCACAAATATTTCCCGTTGGTTTTGCTTTGATTGCATTTTTACAATCAGGGTAATCGGAGCACGAATAAAAAATACCAAATCGTCCTCGTCGCTCCATCATTTTGCCTTTCTTACATACCGGGCAAGTGATGTCTGTCATCTTCTTTTTTAATTCTTCTTCATCTTGTTTTATAAATTTACACTTTGGATAACGAGAGCAAGAAATGAAAGATCCAAAACGTCCCTCACGAGTTACGAGTTTTCCGCCACCATTTTTACCTTTTTTATCTCCACATAGTGGACACATCTCCCCAGTTTCTTTTGGCCCTTCTAGGACATTACCTTCAATAGTTCTGGCACCTGTACAATCTGGATAATTTGAACAAGAATAAAACTTACCATTACGAGAAAGTTTTACAATCATATTTTTTCCACACAACGGACAAAGCATATCGACGGGCGCTTCTCCCATATTTGTTGCTTTCGCCAATTTATCTTTTTCTTTGACCTCTTTTTGAAATGGAACATAGAAATCACTTAAAGTTTTTACATATTCTCTTTTCCCATTTGAAATATCATCAAGCTCGTCTTCCATTTCAGCGGTAAAAGTATCACTTATATAATTTGAAAAATTAGTTTCCAAGAAAGATGAAACTACATCTCCTGTGTCAGTTGGGAAGAGAGTTCGGCCTTCTTTTCGAACGTAACCACGATCTTCCAATGTTTTCATAATCGAGGCGTAAGTGGAAGGCCTACCAATACCGCGTGATTCAAGCTCTTTCACGAGTCCAGCTTCTGTATATCGATTTGGTGGTTCAGTAAATTTTTCAGTACTTGTTAGTTTGATTAATTTAATTTCTTCTCCGGCTACGACACTTGGAAGTTCTACATCTTCACCTCGGGCTCCAGTGTCACATATAAGCCAACCAGGGAATAAAACCTGTGATCCATTGGCTGTAAAATCAGGGATTTCATATTCCCCATAGGTCTGACCTATGGAATCCATAGGTCTGACCTGTGGAGATATATTTGCTGAAATTTTAGTTTTCAATAATTTAGCATCAGACATTTGCGAGGAAACAGCCCTCTCCCAAATTAAACGGTATAATTTTTTCTGATCTTCAGTTGATCCAGCTTGAGTTTGCTCCACGTGAGTAGGACGAATAGCTTCATGGGCCTCTTGAGCATTTTTTGATTTAGTTTTATAGATATGTAGTTCAGCATATTCTTTCCCGTATTTTTTTTCTACTAATGTAAGGATTTGATTCTGGGCAACCACAGAAAGATTTGTACTATCTGTACGCATGTAAGTTATAAATCCTGCTTCATAAAGTTTTTGCGCCGCTTGCATCGTACGTGAAGGGGAAAAACCAAGTCTGGAACTTGCAGTTTGTTGGATTGTAGAAGTTGTAAACGGCGCTCGAGGAGATCTTTTTTGTTCACTTGTTTTAAGATCTGTGATAAACCATTTTTCACTTTTACCAAGTTTAAGAATTTTTTCTACAAGTTTTTCATCACGGGGTTCTTCAACACAAGAAAGCTCCAATTGAGCTTCATTTTTAGTATTAAAAATACCTTGTAGTGTCCAGTATTGTTCAGGTACAAAAGCACGAATCTCTCTCTCACGTTCCATTATAATTCGAAGTGCAGGAGACTGAACACGCCCAGCAGAAAGTCCATAACGGACTTTTTTCCAAATTATTCCAGATAAATCATACCCAACAAGTCGATCGAGTACTCGTCGAGCCTCTTGAGCTTTAACTAAATTTGCATCAATATCACGAGGTTCTTTTAATGCTTCTTCGACAGCCTCTTTTGTAATTTCATGAAAAGCTACACGCTTTATAGGTGCTTTAATTTTTTTATCTTGATCCAATAATTCTTTTAAATGCCAAGAGATAGCTTCTCCTTCTCGATCTGGGTCAGTTGCAAGCATTATCTCTGTTGCACTTTCAGAGAGTGATTTTAATTCATGGACAACTTTTTCTTTTCCTTTTGATATTTCATATCGAGGGACAAATCCTGCTGGAATATCTATGGCGTCTTTGTTTGATTTTGGTAAATCTCTAATGTGTCCAACTGAGGCGCGTACAGTATATGCGCCGTCTAAATATTTTTCTATTGTCTTTGCTTTTGATGGTGATTCAACAATTAATAATTTCATATTGCATTAAGTATTACACGAAACTATATTTTTTTGCAAATATTTTGTATTCCATATATTAATAATATATAATTAATATATGGAAATATTTTTACAAAGTATTGGTTGGGTTGGAACATTTTTAATAATTCTTGCGTATTTTCTGGTGTCCAATAATAAAATAAAAGCAGACAGTAAGGGGTACCAATTAATAAATTTATTTGGGGCTATATTTGTCGGCTTTAATGTTTTTCATCAACAAGCTTGGCCTGCTCTTGTTTTACAAATAGTTTGGGCAATAATAGCAATAGTTTCAATCACAAAAATTATAAGAAAGAAATGATAAATGTAGAAAATGAAGAAAATTTAAAATTAAGAGAATGTTTAGAAAAAGCAAGAATTATTTATATTAAAAATAATGAAATTTATTGCCCTTATTTTAAAAATAAAATTACATTAAATTCAGAAGGTTTTAATCACTTGCAGTATAAACCAAATCGTATGCCTAGAAATGTCACTGCACAAATCAGAAAATTAACACTCTTGAGAAAAGCTATTGAAATAATTCCTAAAATTGGAACTCTTCAAGAACACAGAATAAGAATAGAAAAAATAGGGGATGAACGGAAAGATAAATTTTTTAAAACAAAGCAAGTCCAATATTGGGGATTTCATGCAATTTTTCCCGAAAAGAAAAGTAAGATAATTGTAGTATTAAGACAAATTGGTGATGGAAAAATAATTTTTTGGAGTGTAATGTCTGATAATAGGAAAAAATTGTATTCAGATGGTATTGCTGAAGATTAAAAATTAGATATAAAAAAATCCCATAAATATGGGGTTCTTTTATGTACCTGTCTTCAGCTTAGGAAATCCTTAGCCGAGAAGGGGCTTTCGCCCACAGGCACATTCATATAGTACCATATTTTAAAAATATCGTAAACCATAATGTGGATAACTTTTTTGCTGTAGATTAAATCATTTTTTTTGCAAATTATTCACCTTACACTTATAAAGTAGTAGGGTTTTAATTTTTTCTTATTTCCCCAAGCTCTTCTTTAATTAAATCTTTCAATTCCATTATGGAAAGGAGAGCATTGGTTTCGGCGGTTTTCATTCCTGAAATTCTTATAAGTTCATCTCGCTCAATTGGTTCACGAAGGAGGCCAATAATTTTCATTTCTTCACGAGAACAATCAGCGTATTTTTCTGCATCAGTTTGTTTTATTTTTTCAATTTTAAAACCAAGAGCTTCCAAAACTTCTTCGCTTGTGGTTACTGGAGTTGCTCCTTGTTTGATAAGTCCGTTGGTTCCATTTGAGTTAGTTGAAAAAGCAGATCCGGGAACTGCAAGAACGTCACGATTATAATCGAGGGCCATGCGGGCGGTGATAAGAGTTCCAGATTTTTCTTGTGCTTCGATTATAAGTACCGCGCGTGAGATACCAGCCATTAAGCGATTGCGTTGAGGGAATGAATATAGTGTTGCTTTGAAATCCGGCTCAAATTCTGAAATAAGACACCCTCCACTTTTTACAATATCTTCTGCTAGTTTTACATTTGTTTTTGGAAACAAAACATTATTATCGAGTCCTGATCCTGGAAAAGAAATAGTAGTAAGCCCGATATCCATTGCTGTTTTGTGTGCGATGCTATCGATTCCCATAGCAAGCCCTGAAACAATTACGATCGGGTATCCTTTTAATCCGCGAATAAGTTTTTCACAAATATCTCTTCCGTAAGAAGTATATTTACGAGAACCAACTACGGCGAGACATATTAAATTTTTGTCAGGTAATTTACCTCTTATGTAAAGAGTTTTTGGTGGTTGTGGAATCTCGAGTAATTGCTTGGGAAATTGTTCAAATTTTAATTTATATATGTCTTCCATAGATTAGGTTCTAGTAAATAGTTTTCAGTGATTAGTTTTTTGAATTTTATTTCTAGTTTCTAGT